>Ga0193961_1000131_pt1 | contig 29051 bp, 26 predicted proteins | sample FB_4_MG_FD_140371 | JGI IMG/M metagenome (GOLD analysis project Ga0193961, IMG submission 140371) | Microbial mat bacterial communities from the Broadkill River, Lewes, Delaware, United States - FB_4_MG | ecosystem: Environmental > Aquatic > Freshwater > River > Microbial mats | place: USA...
AGCCGACTGTCAGCTCGCAAACAACTTTCACAATCACACCTACCACTAAAACCCAACTGCTCAACCTGCCTTGCAATGCTTCCCTCAATGCATAATATGCGAACAAACCATGCAAAGTGCCCGATAAGCCCACATAATGTTGAATCGGGGTATAGAGAATGCCTATGCCTACCCCGATACTAATCAATAACAATAGTGTTGCGTATGATCGTGCGCTAGGACGGAATATAAAAGCGATGATCCACAGTGCCGCGAGGTTCATCGTTAAGTGAGCAAAGTTGGTATGAGCAAAGTTTCCTGATAGGATGCGCATCCACTGTCCTTGCTCAATATAATCTGCTCGCCATTCTGCTAATGCGGTAAGGTTGGGAGATTGTAGAGCGATACACAGTAAACTAACCGTCAATAACAGAAAGATTAACCGCACATCATGTCTCGATATTGTTCTCAATGTGGAAAGTCACTCAAAGCGTGTATTTGTCAATGGATACAAAGCCTAACATCGAATGTTGAGTTAATCATCCTTCAACATCCATCTGAATCTAAACGGCCAATGGGGACCGCTCGTATTCTGACGCTTTCGCTAGCAAACAGCCACTATTTCGTGGATGAAAATTTCAGTGATCATCGAGAGCTCAATGAACTGCTCCAACAAAGTGACGTTGCACATTTTGTACTTTATCCCGGCGAATCAGCCCAAGAGGTTTCGGCACAACTTGCCCATTCGCATAGCAAGATACGCGTCATTCTTCTTGATGGGACTTGGAAAAAGGCCTACAAAATGTGGCAACTATCGAGCAACCTACAAGCATTGCCTTTACTGCGTTTGCCTACTGTACTTAAGGGTAACTATCGGATCCGTAAAGCTCCGAGTGACAATGCTCTTTCAACGGTAGAAGCGGGGTACTACATTCTCAATTTACTTGAGCCACAAGGTGATTTCACTCCTTTGATGGCTACGTTTGATAACATGATTCAGTTTCAAATTGAGCAAATGCCTCAAGGCGTGTTTGAAAAAAATTACCGCAACTAGATTGGTCAGGATTTTAGTCTGGTTGATTATTTGAGGCTTGTAAGCGGAGGAAGTGCTGTCTATAATCCAGCGCAATCGTTTACAGTAGCGCCCACTTGGGGTGACTAGCTGTTAGGCGGTGCTTCGTATAATCCTGCTGATAAGGGGTGGGAGTCTCTACCTGGAGCCGTAAATTCCAGATTACGAAGAGTGAAGTGCCTAGCGCTTTTCTCTTTGTATGTGTCAAATATCTGCCGAGAAAAGTGCTTGTTATATACCCATCGTATTATTGAATGGAGAGACAAGCGTGAATCAAAATAACTTTACCCAACAACTGCCAAAAGTTGAATTGCACCTGCATATTGAAGGTTCTCTAGAGCCTGAGATGATGTTTGAGTTGGCTCAGCGTAACCAAATTGCACTGCCTTTTACGACACCGGAAGAAGTTAAAGCCGCCTACCAATTTTCTAATTTGCAATCCTTTCTAGATATCTACTATCAAGGCGCTAACGTATTGCTACATGATCAAGATTTTTACGACCTGACCTGGGCTTATTTACAGCGTTGCCATCAAGATAATGTCATTCACACTGAAATTTTCTTTGACCCACAAACTCACACAGAACGGGGCATTGCTTTTTCAACCGTGATTGAAGGAATCCATCGTGCACTTAAAGATGGGCAACAAAAGCTGGGCATTAGTAGCCGTATCATTATGTGTTTCTTGCGTCATCTTGATGAAGAGAGTGCATTTGAAACCTTGCAACAGTCGTTGCCTCATAAAGATAAGATTATTGGAGTAGGGTTAGACTCGTCTGAGCTTGGGCACCCGCCAGAGAAGTTTGCTCGGGTATTTAGTCAAGCGCGTGACGAAGGCTTTCTCACCGTCGCTCATGCTGGTGAAGAAGGACCGGTCAGTAACATTTATGACAGTTTAGATCTGCTCAAGGTGTCGCGTATCGACCATGGTGTGCGCTGCTCTGATGATGAAAAATTGGTGGCGGAGTTAGTAAAAAGTAAGATGCCACTGACCGTATGCCCACTATCAAATACCAAGCTGAAAGTATTTGAAAAGATGGAACAGCATAATATTGTCGAGCTGTTAAGACAAGGCGTACAAGTGACGATTAACTCTGATGATCCGGCTTACTTTGGTGGATACATGACCGACAATTTCCTCGCAGTCGCACAAAGTCACACGTTAACGGAAGATGAACTGGCGCAGTTTACCCGCAATGCGATTAATGCCAGCTTTATTAGCCAGACGGAAAAGCAAGCGTTGATGAATAAGCTAGACAGTTTTGTCGCTGGTCGTTAAAGACAAGTTAGAGCCAACATTGCTCTGAGGTTTCTCAATTGCAATGTTGGCGAAACATGATCAATGGGAGGAGAACAGTTGCTGATGGAGTCTTTTGGCATGTCCATCCGTCATAGACGAAATATAATCGGCGATAATGCGCATTTCTTGTGTTTCACACTCCGTTGATTGCCAAGTATGGCGAATTTCAAGTGGCAACAGACGTTCTGGATCGGCACTTAAAGCCTCGAAAATATCCATAATTATTTGCTGACCTTTGTACTCCATCACTTGTACATGCGGCGCTTGAATGACGAATTGACTAACAAAGCGTTTTAGAATCTCTAGGGCGCTTGCCATACTCGGTTCTAACACGGCGTTGAACGCCAATAAATGTGAGACAAACGGTGCGTCAATTGGTCGAATTGAAATACTGGTCAGCAGTGCGTTCACAATGCCACCAATGGCATCTTTACGCTGGTGATGCGTGCCAGCAAACAGCATGTCGCTTACTGACGCGATGTGTTTTTCAAACCAAGGATCACCACACTCCGCTAATTGGCTGGCTGCCGATTCAAGCCATTGATGACGAGTGACCATACCAAGCACTATGGCATCTTCTAAATCGTGGACGCCATAAGCAATATCGTCGGCCAATTCCATGATTGAACAATCAAGAGACTTAAAACGTGTTTTTTGGTGTTGTTGATTATTTAAAGGCTCATCTCGCATTTGTGAGAACAGCACTCTTTCTTCATTGGTGAGCGGTTCTAATACCCAATCAAACAGAGCCTTATCGCAATCGTAAATGCCTTTGGCAGGAGACCAATCTTTTGCACGTAACTGACGTTGATGAGTGACCGGCTTTGGCTTGTGCTGTGCGTGTGTGGCGCTGAGTAAGGCTGGGTATTTCATTAACCCGATCAAAGTACGTCTGACAAGGTTCATACCAAAATGCTCAGTGTAAGGCTCAAGCTTAGTCACTATGCGAAATGTTTGTGCGTTGCCTTCAAAGCCACCATGTTCTCGCATCATGTAATTGAGCGCCACTTCGCCACCATGACCATAAGGAGGATGACCAATGTCATGCGCTAAACAGAGCGAATCTATCAAGCTGTCAGATGGAAGTAGGGTGTGGAACTCGGGTTGCTTTTTCTTGATCTGTGCAACAATGCCAGTGCCTAGCTGAGCAGCCTCAAGAGAATGGGTTAAGCGGGTGCGATGGAAGTCATCAATACTGTTGCCATGGATTTGAGTCTTGGCTTGTAGTCGTCGAAATGCCGCTGAGTGAAGAATGCGTGCCCGATCGCGTTGAAATGGGCTACGATGATCATCTCGGCGGATTTTATGCTCGTCATCATGACGCTGCTTCCATAAGGGACTGATTTTAAACGTCATAGCTGCTCTCCCTTGTTTTTTACTAACCTACACCCATACGCAGGTGAGTTCAAGCGAGAGCGTATGATTCTCAGTATTTGAGAACCGTTAATCTTTTATCGACAAAATCAAAACTGCCGCTAGCCCGAGAAAACCAGTCATCACCAGAAAAACATCATTGTATGCCATTATAGCGGCATCTCGCTGCATGGTAGCAAGTAGGCTTGCTTGAGCTTGATGCATCGCGGTGGCAGCATCACTGCCTGCTTGGATAAAAAACGCTTGTTGCTGATGCAGCGTTTGCCAACCTAATTGACTTACCGAAGTGACAGACTCTTTTATGTGCGCTAGGTGCTCGCGTGTTTTATTGTCGAGTAAGGTAGCGATAACGGCAATACTGAATGCACCGCCTAAATTACGCATTACATTGGTTAAAGTGGATGCGTCTGGCGTATCGATTCGATTGATGTTTTTCATCGCTACTAGTGACAATGGTACCATTATAAATGGGCTACCAATCGCGCGTAGTACCATTGATAGGATCAACTGTTGCCCACCAAAATCTACCGTCATATGGGTATTAACGTAACAGCTGATGCCAAACATCATAAAGCCAAATGTCACCAAGTACTTAGGTTTTATGATCTGAGTTAACTTGGGTACGAGTGGAAAAATCAATAGCTGAGGCAGACCCATCCACATTAGCACCCCACCAATTTCCATTGCGTTGTAGTGCTGAATTTGCGTTAGATATAATGGTAAGACATAGATCGAACCGAGCAGGGCCATACCCAGTATTAGGTAAGCGATACAAGCCATAGCAAACTGAGTATTGCCGAGTAAACGTAGGTTCACTAATGGCTTTTTATGCTGGAGCTCATTGATGATGAAATAGACTAAACTCACCGCTGAAATAACGCTTAACGCAATGATAAAACCAGAACTAAACCACTCTTCACGGTTGCCTTCTTCAAGTACCACTTCTAAACACCCGAGTCCTAATGCCATGGTAGTAATACCAAACCAGTCCGCTTTCTTGAGTAGATTTAAATCCAGTTTTTCATCATCCAATCCATAGCGGATCATCGCGATCATCAATAGCGCAGGGGGGATGTTAATGTAGAAGATGTAGTGCCAAGAAAAATTTTCAGTCAGCCAGCCACCAAATGTGGGACCAATGGAAGGCGCGAAGGTAGCTGTAATACCAAACAGCGCCATACCAACAGCTCGCTTATTGACGGGGAGTAGTTGTACGACTAATGAAAAGGCGAGTGGGATCAATGCACCACCGCTAAAGCCTTGCATGGCACGAAATACAATCATTGAGCTCATGTTCCATGAAAAGGAACACAGCAATGATGAAACCGTAAACAGCACGGTAGTCCATGTAATATAACGACGTTTACCCAGAGACTTAGATAACCAGCCACTGAGTGGAATCGCGATCATCTCTGCCACTAGATATGAGGTAGAAATCCACGAGCTCTCGTCTAGTGTGGCGGACAAAGCCCCTTGAATGTCTTTCAATGACGAGTTTGTGATCTGAATATCCAAAATTGCCATGAAGGCGCCAATTAGACCACCAAAAAGGGCGACCCAATTGCGTATTGGGACGTCTGACTTAGGTGTGTCTAAATAAGCCGAGTCAAGGTTGGATAGCTCAGTTTGAGCTGCATTATCTACACTGATAGCGTTACTCATGGCTTAGCCTCGAGTATCGATTGTTGCCACTACAGATAGCCCCGGTAATAGACGACCAGCTAATGCGCTTTGCTCAGGTAATACAATTTTAACCGGTACACGTTGGACGATTTTGGTGAAGTTACCAGTGGCGTTTTCTGGTGGCAGTAGAGCGAATTTTGCGCCAGTCGCAGGGGAAAAGCTGTCCACCACGCCTTCTAATGTTTGCCCCGGAAAGGCATCAAACTCGACTTGCACGGTTTGTCCTTTATGGATGCCGCTCAGTTGAGTTTCTTTGAAGTTAGCTTCAATCCAAATATCATTGTTGGGTACTAAGCTCATTAGCGGCGTGCCCGCTTGTACTAGCAGACCTTGGCGAACACTGCGTTTGCCAATAATACCGTCGGCAGGTGCGTAAATTTTTGTGTAATCGATATTCAGTTGTGCTTGCTCAAGCTGTGCTTGTGCTTCAGTGACGGAGGCTTGCGCTTGTTTTATTTGACTGGCGATGACCACCAATTGGTCATGACTTGCCACTAAATTGGCTTTTGCTTCTTCGAGTTCGGCTAACGTCACTTTTTGCTGTGCTAGCATGCTATCGACTTCATCTTGTGAAGCGTAATTGCGTTTAAGAAGGCTACGTGAACGGGCGACTTGTTGGATGGCACGGTCGTATTCAGCTTGGGCTGAATCAACACGGCTCTGTGCCTGATTGATTTGGCTGCTTTGCAGGTGCTGCTGAGCAATCAAATTGTCAACGCTGGCTTTGGCAACGTTAAGATGAGCTTGCTCCTGATCTAACTCGGCTTGGTAATCACGATCATCAATCTCTACCAGCAAGTCACCTTTTTTCACTAACTGGTTGTCAGACACATAAGATTTAACGATATAGCCAGAAACTTTAGGGTTGATATTGGTGATATCACCTTGTAGATAAGCGTTGTCAGTCGATTCAAAATATTGACCATAACCGAACCAGTAGCCCGCACCCAGTAAACCAAGCGATAGCATTATTACAGTTGCAATGAGTGGTGCTTTTTTTCTTTTTTTAGTCGCGACTGAATGGTTTTGGGCATTATTTTCTGCCATATCGTTATCTCGTTTTATCTACTGTTAGAAAGAAACGCAGTGTAATGATTACGACATTGGTTGATAAGATAGGAAAAAAAGGAAACACTGTTGCACAGATTGTTCTAATAAGGGGTGTGAAAAGCGTATGGATCTAAATGCAGTTTCGGTTTTCGCTCAAGTAGTTGATTGTGGAAGTTTCACTCAAGCGGCTGAAAATCTCAATATGACTAAATCAACCGTAAGTCGAAAAGTTGCGGAGTTAGAACAACACCTAGGTGTTAAATTGATCACACGGTCAACGCGAAGTTTGGTACTGACAGCGGAAGGGGAGAAATTTCATCAATCGAGCATGCAAATGCTAGAGATACTTAATCAAGCCGAGTTAGAAGTCTCTGCCAATCAAGACTTGGTGCGAGGTCCTTTAAAAGTCGTGTTGCCTGTTGAGCTTGGGCATCAGGTACTTGGCTCGTATTTACACCAATTTATGCATCAATACCCTCAAGTGACAATGAACTTAGAGTTGAGTAATCGGGAGGTTGATATTATCTCAGAAGGTATTGATCTTTATGCACAGATAGGTGAGTTAGCCGATTCAACCTTAGTCTCGCGTCACCTTACTCGATCACCTCGTGTATTAGTGGCCAGCCCAGAATATTTACAGCAATTTGGTGCTATTGATTCTCATGCTGATCTGATATTCCCGCACCAACAGGTTGAAGTAGCCAATAAAGCAGTTCGTATTCCTAAATGGGCGATTCAAGCGGAAAACGGTGAATCGTACCCATTTGAATTACCTAATCGTCTTCGAGTCAATACCATCACAGCGTGCCTTAAAGCGTGTATTGATGGCTTGGGTGTGGCGGTTTTACCCGAGTTTATCTGCCGTGAGCATTTTGAAACGGGTAAGTTGGTTCGTTTGCTGCCCAATTATACAATGCCTGAAGTTGAAGTTAGTTTGGTTTATGCCGATCGTCAATTGATGCCTAAACGGAAAAAAGCACTGATTGATTACTTACTGCAATCGTTTAAAGATCGCACTTAATTTGATGTGTCATGTTGACGCTTTGTGTTAACTAATTTCATCCAAAGAGAGCTCAAAGCTTGGCGCAAAGGTGTTCAGAAAGTATTCCATTTCTGCTGTATGGCGTTCTCTTAGCGTTACATCAAGGCGTTTTTTCGCTAATGCGTATTCATGGTTGCCTGCACTTAGCTCTTCTAAGCACTTTAAGTAAGCGCAAATGGTGTCGGCTTGTTTAACAATTTCGGCATCTTCTGGATGAGCAGATTCGGTGAGTAGGTATGGGGCAAAATCTTGTTGAAACTCTTCAGGCAACATTGAAAGTAAACGTTGCTCTGCAGCCGCTTCGATTTTTTTATATTCCTTGGCTATTTCAGGGTTGTAGTATTTAACGGGGGTGGGTAGATCGCCAGTTAGTACTTCACTGGTGTCGTGGTACATCCCAAGAATGGCAATGCGCTCAGGATTTAACTGACCACCAAATTTCTTATTTTTGATTAGTGCCAATGCGTGAGCGACAAAGGCGACCTGTAGGCTGTGTTCGGAGATATTCTCGCTAGAAACCGAACGCATTAACGGCCAGCGTTGAATTAGCTTCATTCGAGCTAAATGGGCGAAAAAATGACTCTCTTTCATCGTACTTCCCTTACTACAAACTGACGATTACCAAGCATATGGCAATAAAAAGGCACTCATAGAGTGCCTTTAAGAATATGTAATTTGTAGCTAAATAGCTACTGACGGTACGTCGATAGGAAGCGCTCGAAACGACCAATAGCCGTTTCTAAATCTTCCACATGAGGTAGCGTTACAATACGGAAGTGATCCGGTCTTGGCCAGTTAAAGCCAGTACCTTGCACCAATAGAACTTTTTCTTGAATGAGAAAATCGAGAACCATTTTTTGGTCATCATGGATCTTGTATTTCTTGGAATCAATTTTCGGGAATAGGTACATTGCACCTTTTGGTTTCACGCATGAAACGCCAGGTACTTGGTTGATCAACTCCCATGCACGGTCACGTTGCTCTAGTAGGCGACCACCCGGTAGGATCAGTTCATTGATACTTTGGTAACCACCGAGTGCGGTTTGAATCGCATGCTGCATTGGTACGTTGGCACATAAACGCATCGAAGAGAGCATTTCAAGCCCGGCGATATAACCTTGAGCGAGGTGTTTTGGACCCGTTAGGAACATCCAACCACCACGGAAACCACACACACGGTACGCTTTCGACAAGCCGTTAAAGGTTACAACCAATACATCTTCAGTTAGCGTAGCGACAGAGGTGTGTGTTGCGCCATCGTAAAGTACTTTGTCGTAGATCTCGTCGGCAAAAATAATCAGTTTGTGCTGACGAGCGATTTCAATAACTTCCAGCAGGAAATCACGGCTGTATACCGCACCTGTTGGGTTATTTGGGTTGATCAGTACGATACCGCGAGTTTTTGGTGTGATCTTACTCTTGATGTCGTCTAGGTCTGGGTACCAATCTGACTCTTCATCACACATGTAGTGCACAGCGTTACCACCTGACAGTGCAACTGATGCCGTCCATAGAGGATAGTCAGGTGATGGTACTAACATCTCATCGCCATTATTTAGTAACGCTTGCATCGACATCACGATCAGTTCAGACGCGCCGTTACCGATGTAAACATCTTCTACATCAAGCGAACGAATGCCTTTTTTCTGGTAATGCTGAACAACGGCTTTACGCGCAGAGTAGATACCTTTTGAATCGCAGTAACCCTGTGATGTTGGCAAATTTCGGATTACATCAACTAAAATTTCATCTGGGGCGTCGAAACCGAAAGGGGCAGGGTTACCAATATTGAGTTTTAGTATTTTATGCCCTTCTTCCTCCATGCGCTTAGCATGTTTGAGTACTGGTCCTCTAATGTCGTAGCAGACATTATCGAGTTTTGACGACATCCCGATATTTTGCATTGTGTAAAACCTGAAAATAATTAAAATCTTTTATTAAAGTACACCAAAATAAGGTTTGGTAGAATTAAAATCTGTAAAAGTCGCTTTTTTTCATGTTGGTAGGTTTGTCTGTTATCACAGGATTCTGTAAAAGATTGAGTACAGCCTTGATTTGGGCTCCCGGTAGAAATACATTACTACTCAATTCATCCGTTGTTTAGAAATCTCCAGTGAACGAGGTTTATTTGTCATATTTTCAGCAAGCCGTTACCGAACTGATTGAACGAGTAAAGGATGCAAAAGACGAGGTTACTCGTCTAGTTCAAGTTCTGGAGTACAAGCCTGATTTTGCTTTCATTGATTGGTTGCAAGCTCAGCCGCTTTTCCCTAAGTTTTATTGGCAGTCTCGCGATACGCGTGAAGAAGTTGTCGCGTTAGGACAGTTACATACTTTTACTGAGCCAGCACCTGCTTATGCTTTTTTATCTGGTGAGCAGCGTATATGGGGTGGGCGTTCATTCGATGGTCAAAGTGCTAAAAATCCACATTGCCCAGCATCGTTCTTCTTTTTGCCGCAAATAGAACTTATTCGCCATGACCAAACTTGGTCTTTGGTGGTGAATATTGAAGGCTCGAAACAGAGTGTTATTCAAAGTTTACAGCAATTGCGCTGTGACGCTCCCCGCTTGATGCCGCTTTCCGCACACATTGAACATATTGAACATACACCGACTCAGCCGCAGTGGAATGCTTTGGTAGAGAAAGTGATGAATGGCATCGCAGCAAATGAATTTAAAAAAGTGGTTCTAGCACGTAAAACCACATTGGGGCTTCATTCGCCAATTTGCGCCGCTCAACTTCTAAAATCGAGCTCTGAACACAACCAACATAGTTTCCACTTTATGTTGGCGCAAGATGAGCGCCACAGTTTTATAGGCTCTACGCCTGAGCGCTTGTATTGTCGACAAGGCAAAGACCTTTATACCGAAGCGTTGGCGGGTACCATTGGGCGTGGTGATAACGCAAGTCACGATATGGCTCTCGCAAACTGGTTGAGTCAAGATAGTAAGAATCTTAATGAAAATCAGTATGTGGTGGACGATATTATTGATCGTCTAAGCCCGTATTCAGATCTAGTTGAAGTTGAGGCGGAAGCACGCTTAGTGCGTTTGCGTAAAGTGCAGCATTTGAAACGTTGTATCCATGCTCACTTAAATGAGGGGGTTAATGGCGTTCAACTTTTGTCTGCCTTGCAGCCAACCGCGGCTGTTGCTGGTTTGCCGCGTAAAGAATCGATGGCGTTTATTCAGCAATACGAACCATTTGAGCGCAGCTGGTACGCGGGTTCAATGGGCTTTATAAGCTTAAAACGCGCCGAGTTCTGTGTGGCGATCCGCAGTGCACAGATTGTTGATGAAGAAATTCAGCTCTATGCTGGTGCGGGGATTGTTCCAGGCTCTATTGCCGAACATGAATGGCAAGAGTTAGATAAAAAAATGTCTACGCTACTCTCTTTGATTTCAGACCACCCACCGCTAGGAGTGGCGTCGTAATGCACAATCAAGCAGTACTTAACCGCATTTGGTGCCAGTTATTACTGGAAGAGTTGACTCGTTTCGGCGTTGAGCATGTTTGTATCGCACCGGGTTCTCGTTCCACTCCATTAACCCTAGAAGCCGACGCTAATAGCAAGCTGACTATTCATACTCACTATGATGAGCGTGGCTTGGGCTTTCTTGCTTTAGGCATGGCGAAAGCAAGCGAGAAGCCAGTTGCCATTGTGGTGACCTCTGGAACCGCCGTCGCCAATTTATTGCCAGCGATTGCCGAAGCCAAATTAACCGGTGAAAAGCTGGTGGTCTTGACGGCTGATCGCCCTGTGGAGTTAGTGGGATGCGGTGCCAATCAAGCCATAGTGCAGCAAGGTATTTATTCAAGTCATGTGTGCGCAGAACTGGCGTTACCCAGCCCGAGTGAGCAAGTTCCTTTGCGTTGGTTGCTCACCTCGATTGATGAAGTGATGCACAAGCAATTGCGAGAAGGGAGTGCCGTTCACATAAATTGCGCTTTCCCTGAACCACTATATTCAGACCAGCCTAAATCTATCTACCAAACATATATTGATACGGTCGAAAAGTGGCAGGCAAGTGAAGCATGTTACAGCCAGCAATTGTCGGCAAATGCGCTTCATAATTTTAATCACTGTGAATGGTTAGGTCGCAAAGGGTTGATTGTGGTGGGGAGTGTATCTCGCCAGCAAGCTCAGCTAGCTAAGCAGTTGGCCGCACAGTTAGGCTGGCCAGTGTTGTGTGACCCGCAATCTGGAGAAGGCAGCGACTGGGCATATTATGATGCTTGGTTACAAACCGAATCTGGACAAGCTCTGATAGAACAAACGCAACTGGTGTTACAGATTGGTTCACGCATCGTTTCAAAACGCTTTAATCAGTGGCTGGCGAACGCAGATATTGACTACCACTATGTAAGCAAGAGCCAAGCGCGTAATAACCAAGACCATTTGATGCAAACTCATCATGTTGGCGACATAACCATTTGGCTTGAGCATGCTTTAGCACAACAACAAATATTAGCAAAAAGTGAGGCTCAGACTTCAAACTGGGCCGGTTCGGCGCGCGCATTTAGCCAAGCGGTTCAACTTGCTGTCACAAACCAAATCAACAGTGATAGCCAGCTTAGTGAAATGGCACTGGCGACGACGCTGGTTAATCTACCTGAGAATACCAATGTATTTTTAGGTAATAGCTTGTTTGTGCGCATGGTGGATATGTTTGGGCAAGTGAACCAAGAAATCTACTCCAACCGTGGTGCTTCGGGCATTGATGGCTTAGTCGCTACCGCGGCGGGTACGGCGCGGGTGACCAATAAACCGAGTGTGCTATATATCGGCGACACTTCGTTGCTGTACGATCTCAATTCACTTGCGCTGTTTACTGGGCATCAAACGCCTTGTGTCATCGTGGTAACCAATAACGATGGTGGGGCGATTTTTGATTTGTTGCCTGTGCCTCCAGAGCAAAAGCAAAGCTTGTATCAAATGCCGCATGGCTACGAGTTTTCTGCCGCCGCGCAGCAATTCAAATTAGAGTATTACTTAGCGGACACGTTACAAAGCTACCAGAGCAAACTGGAACAGCATTTGCGAAACGGAAAGGGCTGTTTGATGATTGAAGTACAAACACCTGCTGAGCAAGCTTCAACGCATATTAAAGCGGCAATTCAAAACCTCCATGCTAGCTTATAACTACCGCTGCCCCGCCAACCTCACGGAAGAGATGCCAACACTGGTGTTTCTCCATGGCTTGTTGGGCAATGGTAAAGATTGGCAAGCATGCACAAAATATCTCGACTCTTTTCCCATTATTACGATTGATTTACCCGGTCATGGGCAAAGCCAAACCATAACATGCGATGGCTTTGAGCATGTTTGCCAGCACGTTACAGCGACGCTTGATTCGGTTTTAACACCAAACCAACCTATCATACTTATTGGCTACTCTATGGGGGGGCGGATTGCTATGTATGGGGTTGCAAACCAGCTTTTTGCTCAGTTAAATCTAGTTAAGGTTATCATTGAAGGTGGTAATTTTGGTCTGCAAGATAATGAGCAACGTGCGCAGCGTTGGCAAAACGACAGTGGTTGGGCAGAGCGCTTTAATTGTGAGCCTATTGAGCAGGTATTATCCGATTGGTATCAACAATCGGTATTTTCTTCATTAAACCATGAGCAAAGACAAACACTGATTGCCAAGCGCAGTGATAATCTAGGCGCATCAATTGGTCATATGTTGCTGGCGACATCGCTAGCAAAGCAACCTTCGTTATTACCGATATTGAGCTGTAGCGATATCGATATACACTATATTTGTGGCGAGAAAGACAACAAGTTTCGCCAACTGGCGCAACGTAGTGGCTTGTCTTTTTGTCAGATTGCACAGGCTGGGCATAATGTTCATCACGAACACCCAAAAGCCTTTGCAGTCGAAATTATGAATCAAATCCAAACTCGCACAGGCGAGTGACAAACAACAACAGGAATCACCATGGCTAAAACAGTAGGTATTTCAGAAGAAGAACTATACGCACCGGTAAACTGGAATGACTGCAGTGGTGAATATGAAGATATTCAATACCACAAATCAGAAGATGGCATTGCGAAAATCACGATTGCTCGTCCTCAAGTGCACAATGCATTTCGTCCACAAACCGTAAAAGAGATGATCGATGCTTTGGCTGATGCTCGTTACGATGAAAAAGTTGGCGTAATCATTTTGACCGGTCTTGGTGAGCAAGCATTCTGTTCTGGTGGTGACCAGAAAATTCGTGGTGACTACGGCGGTTACCAAGATGAAGGCGGTACTCACCACTTAAACGTGTTGGACTTCCAACGTCAAATCCGTACTTGTCCAAAGCCAGTGATTGCTTCTGTTGCTGGTTGGGCTGTCGGGGGGGGGCACGTATTACATATGATGTGTGACCTAACAATTGCCGCAGAAAATGCGCAATTTGGTCAAACGGGTCCTAAAGTGGGGTCTTTTGACGGTGGTTGGGGTGCGTCTTACATGGCTCGTATCGTTGGTCAAAAGAAAGCACGCGAAATTTGGTTCCTTTGTCGTTTCTACAATGCTCAAGAAGCATTGGATATGGGCTTAGTAAACACAGTAGTTGCAATTGACGATCTTGAAAAAGAAACCGTGCGCTGGTGTCGTGAAACGCTACAACATAGCCCAATGGCACTACGTTGCTTAAAAGCAGCATTGAATGCTGATTGTGATGGTCAAGCCGGTCTGCAAGAACTGGCGGGTAACGCAACCATGATGTTCTACATGACTGAAGAAGGTCAGGAAGGACGCAATGCATTTAACGAGAAGCGTCGTCCGGACTTCGATAAGTTCCCTCGCAACCCATAATCTCGTTTTGTCTCTGTCGTCATTAGAGCGATAGTAAAGTTGAAGGTGCTCATCTAGTTCTAGGTGGCGCGCCTTTTCTTGCGTTTGCTCAATGGCTTAAAAGCCAAGCTCGAATAATGAATAAAAAAACACCTACGCTGGCTTAATTTTGATGACCTATGACAAAGGTTGCGAAGTATAACAATAAAGAATAAGGGAAAGATTGGTATGAAATCAGCCAAACTGTATCGCTATGCGTTACCGATGGACAGTGGTGTGATTCTGCGTGACAACCGCTTAAAGGAACGCGAAGGGTTTATTATCGAACTAACTGACAATGGTCGTGTTGGTCGAGGAGAGATAGCACCGCTACCGGGTTTCAGTACAGAAACCATGGATGAAGCTTACACCCAACTAATTGAGCAGTTGTCGAGTTGGAAGCAAGGGAATTTGCCTGATTACCAACTGCTTTCATCTTCAGTAGCGTTTGGGCTTTCAATGGCGTTACTTGAACTTGAAGGTGGCTTGCCAGTTGAGGGCGTGTACCGCTCTGCGCCTTTATGTAGTGGTGATCCTGATGAGTTGCTGCCTAAATTGATGGCAATGGAAGGTAAAAAAGTTGCCAAGATCAAAGTCGGCTTATATGAACCGATCCGAGATGGCATGGTAGCCAACCTGTTTTTGGAGTCGATTCCTGATCTTAACCTGCGTTTGGATGCTAACCGAGCGTGGACCAAAGAAAAAGCACTCAAATTTGCTAGCTACATTACACCTTCTTTCCGCCAACGAATTGAATTTATTGAAGAGCCTTGTGAAACGCCTGGAGATAGCTTCTCATTTGCTATCAGTACGGGTATTGCAATTGCTTGGGATGAAACCCTACAACATTCAGTACGCAAACCAGATTTCAAACTAGATGATTTTAATGGAGTTAAAACCATTATCATCAAACCTACATTGATCGGTTCTGTGCAGTTGTGCATTAGCCTTATCAATAGAGCGAAAGAGCTTGGTATCAAAGCGGTGATTAGCTCAAGTATCGAGTCGAGTTTAGGTTTAACTCAGCTAGCACGTTTAGCCAAATGGCAATTGCCTGAGGAAGTGCCGGGATTGGATACCATTGGTCTATTTACCGAGCAGCTAGAAGTGCCGTGGCCAGAGTGCCAACTTCCACTGCGCAAGCTCGCTGATCAAGCGTTAATATGGCAAGCGTAATGTGCCAATCACCACTGCAATACTGGGCTCTTATGAGCCCAGATTGTTTAGCGCTTATGGCACCAAGTCGTCAATATACTTGGAGTGAGCTTCACCAAGTAGTGCAAAGCTGCGCTTATACATTGGCTGAACAGGGCGTAAAGTCTAGTAGTGTAGTGACTTGTGTAGGCAAGAATAGTGCAGAGTTGTTGATGGTTTATCTGGCGTGTATGGAGCTAGGTGCGGTATGCGCTGTGACGATGCCGCAACCCCAATCGTCACTGCGAGATAAGTTAAGAGCGCTATACCGTGATGGTGAACAGCAATATGTTTGGTCACTAGAACCTTGCCAAGTGGATGCGACAGTTTATCTTGATTTCAATGCTTTACAGCAACCTTGTAACCTACAACAGAGTTATAAAGCAGACGCATTGACATCAATAATTTTCACCTCTGGTTCGATGGGGCAACCTAAAGCGGTTGCTCATACGAATGCCCAGCACTTTGCTTCTGCGCAAGGCTTGCTTGAATGTTTTCAGTTCACTGCCAATGATACTTGGCTATTGAGCTTGCCCCTATACCATGTATCAGGGTTAGCGATTGTTTACCGCTGGCTACAAGCGGGGGGATCACTAAAGGTGGGCACGGGTGACTTGCTACAAGATATACAAAATGTCAGCCATGCCTCACTGGTTGCCACTCAACTGAGCCGTTTGTTGGAAGCAAATATCTCGCTTCACTTAACTCATGTTTTACTCGGTGGTAGCCATGTGCCATTGGTGCTAAGCCAACAAGCGGCAGCAAAGGGCATAGAAACCTGGTTGGGCTATGGCATGACAGAAGCAGCCTCGACGGTGAGTGCAAAACGTATTGATGCCAATTACAGCGCAGGTAAGGTTTTGCCAAACCGTCAGGTCGAACTGCGCCAAGGTCGTATTTTTATTGCAGGTCAAACGCTAGCGAGTGGTTACTATCAGCAAGGAGAGGTTACCCCTATTCTTGACCGACAAGGTTGGTTTGATAGTAAAGACTTAGGTTATTGGCTCGACAATGGTGAGCTCGTTATTCAAGGGCGCGCTGATAATCAGTTTATTTCTGGTGGCGAGAATATTCACTGTGAAGAAATTGAACAGGTGATTAATGCCCATCCTGAAGTACAATTATCTATGATTGTCGCGGTTGCAGATGCTCAATACGGTGCGCGTCCAATCGCATTTATCAGTACCCCAAAGCCAGTCGATGAGATTGATCTTTCGAGTTGGTTGAATGAACGTTTGGTGCGTTTTAAGCACCCGAAGCACTATTTTTCATTACCTGAAAGCTTATTGACCAGTGGAATTAAAGTCTCTCGTAGTGAGCTAAAGCGTTGGGTTTTAGCCCATACAGACTTTGAAGTTATTTGATAGAGCAAAACTGAATTTCTAATCCATATAACTGTAAATCATAATTGACCTTGATTTGTGTTTATATGGATATAGAAATGAAACGACTGTTGATCATTTTTGCAGTTTTACAGATTGGTATAGCAATGCAAACAGACGGACTGTACCGAGCGTTAGCCGAATTGGCTGCGTTTCTCTCTGTCACCGTGTTAGTGGTGTTATATCGTAAAGAGAAACGCAGAAAGGTACCAATAGAACCCGAAGAGCTTTAACCCGCAAACTTTGCCTGATTAGCTTTGAGCAAACAACAGCCACGTAAGTGAGCTGGTTGAGATCAGTGCCCACAATGTCACACCAAATATCAGCGGTTTTGCCCCCGCCGCTTTCAATTTAGAGACTGAAATTCCACAACCAATTAAGAATAAACATACCACTAACGCACGTTTCGATATGTCGAAAATAACGTCATATGCCACTTCAAACTGCGGTAACAAGTCACTAAAAGCAATGGCGGCGCAATAGAATAAAATAAAGTAAGGAATGGTGATCTTTTTCGAGTCGTTACGGAAAATAAAGGCACTCAGAAATGCAACAGGAATGATCCACAATGCTCGAGCTAGTTTCAGTGTGGTTGCCGTTGTTAGTGCTTGTTCACCGTAAGCAGATGCTGCGCCCACCACCGATGAGGTATCGTGAATCGCGATTGCGGCCCATGTGCCGAAAGTTTGCTGATCAAGATTTAAAGCGTGTCCAATCACCGGGAAAACAAATAGTGCGATCGAGTTCAGTACAAATACCGTTGCCAGTGCCAAGCCGATATCTTCATCTTTTGCCTTGATCGCTGGAGAAACAGCGGCAATGGCACTACCGCCACAAATCGCAGTACCTGCGGCAATCAAATAGCCCAACTTCTGTTCAAGCTTAAGTAACTTGCTTAACCACCAACCAACAACCAATGTGCCAATTATCGAAGTGACGATTAAGCCAATACCGTTAGAGGTGACAGCAAGTGCTTGTTCGAAATGGATACCGAATCCAAGACCCACAATTGAGTACGCCAGTAGTTTTTTTGTGATTTTAGTGAGATCAAAGTGACTCGGCACCAAACCAAGAGACGCGAGTAAAAAACCAATCACTAAAGCAGTTGGGGAGGTGACCCATGGCGTTAAACAGGCGAGTAAGGCAAGAAAAAAGACAGCGGTGTGTTTGTGGTTGTTCATTAATAAAGTAAGGCTCAAAAAGTGGTTACGTGCGATAACCGTGTCGCACGTATAAAGAATGGCATTCTAACTAACTTAATGAGATCAGTAAGTTTGAATGTTTTGAACATTAGTTCAATAAAACTGAACAATGGAGCATGAGTCGTGTGACTCAGCGTTTTACTAACGCCAATCACCACGTAACTCGACCACCTTTTGTTGCATAAGCTGGGTGTTCGCCTCTTTTGGGGGAACCGGATCACCCGCTTCAATTTCCAGTTTCGACCAAAAACGAGTAGGACGACCTTTGCATGCTCTACCTTTATAGCGGCTGAAATAACTGCCCCACAAGCCTTTTAATGCCATTGGAATTACAGGTACTGGGCTGCGGCGAAGAACAATATCCATGCCGCGCATAAACTCGTTCATTTCACCATCTTCGGTGAGGCGACCTTCAGGGAAGATACACACGATATGCCCTTCATTGAGTGCTTTTTCTACATCGTCGAAAGCGCGGCGAATACTGCCTCGACGAGTGGCAGAGATAGGGATCACTCCGGCGCGTTTTAAGAAACGACGCAGTGGCGGTAAGTTGGCGTAGTCTTCTTCCATTACAAAACGAATCAATCGAGGACAAACTGCACTTAAGAGTAACGCATCCATATAACTGACATGGTTGCAAACAATCAAGGCGCCGCCTTTCTCAGGTAAATGATGCAGATTTTTGTGTTTAACGCGGTAGATTGTGTGAGTCACCATCCACATCAAAAAGCGCACTACAAAAATAGGAACTTGGAAGAACAGATACCCAGCGACAAGTAGATTTAGTGCTGCTAACAGTAAGAAAAGTTGTGGGATCGAGAACGTAAGTAGCGTTAGACAAACAATGCCTAAAATTGCGCTACCAACCATAAACAGTGAGTTATAGATGTTAAGCGCAGCAATCACTTGGGCCCGTTCAGTCACCTTTGCCCGTTGTTGCATCAAGGCATACAGTGGCACGATGAAGATGCCACCAGAGGCACCCAACAGCAGCAGGTAGCTAAAGAGTGGCCAGAGTGGCTGGTAGCTAATAAATTGTGAAAAGCTTTCAAACTGAGGCAGGTTAGTAGGGATAGAACTAGCCATTAACCAACCAAAGACGGTAATACCGAAGCTGCCGAGTGGCACAATACCGACTTCAATTCGATGACTTGATAGTTTGTCGCAAGCTAACGATCCAACTGCAATGCCTACTGAAAACAGCGCGAGTAAAAAAGACACTGAGCTTTCATTACCGTTGAGGTAAATTTTAGTGAAGTTAGGGAATTGGGTTAAATAAGCTGCGCCAAGAAACCAGAACCAACTAATCGCCATAATAGATTGAAAGACCACCCGGTCGGATTTGGCGATCGCTAACGTTTTCTCGGTATGTTTAATTGGCTGCCAGCGAAAAGTGAGCTCAGGAGCGGCCGCGGGAGCTTCAGGAATGTAGCGACTAGAGGCATAGCCAAACAGTGCAAATAAAACCACACAAGCTGCTGCAACATAATTGGCATGCGTCGATGAAGCGATAAAACCAGCACCAATAGTACCAATTAGGATCGCAAGGAAGGTACCCGTTTCAACTAAGGCATTTCCCGGAACAAGCTCGTTGGGTTTGAGTTGTTGAGGAAGCAGGGCGTATTTAACCGGACCAAAGAAAGCGGATTGCGTGCCCATCAAAAACAGTAATACGAGTAGGATAAGGTAGCTTTCGGTAATAAATCCAATCGCTCCTAGCAGCATGATGGCAATTTCAGCCAGTTTTACTTTGCGAATAAATCCTGCCTTCTCATACTTGTCTGCTAAGACTCCTGCCGAGGCCGAAAATAAAAAGAAAGGTAGGATGAATAACCCCGCAGCAAGGTTAATAAATAGATTGCTCGAAACTGGTAGTGCCCCAACACCAGCGAAGGCGACAAACAACAGCAACACGTTTTTAAAAATGTTGTCATTAAATGCGCCGAAAAACTGTGTGACGAAATAAGGAAGAAAACGTCGCTGATGCAGTAGTGACGTTTGGTTTTGATGGGGCATTGCATTTCCTTTTGCGTTACCAGTTCTTTAAATAGTTCGAGAGAAGGTTTTTGATCAACTCTTTGCCATCGATGGGTTCAGATGCAAAGAATTTGTCATCAACACTCAACAATGTAATGCCGTGCACACCTGACCACAAAACACGACTCGCTTGAATGACTTCTTTTTCGCCACGATTTGGGGCAAGTTGTCGGAGTAGACCTTCCAGCATGCCTGTCATATTATCGATGCGTTCATTTTGCCATTCTGGTAGTGGGTCGCCATTCATATTGTGCTCAAAGATGAGCTGCCAACGATATGGGTGACGTTGGGCAAAATCATGGTAGCAATAGGCGAGTTGATACAGTGCTTCATTTGGGTCTTGGCTTTTTAATACGACTGCTTTCGCTTCATTCGAAAGCTCATCAAGTGTTTGAGCCACAGCATGAAGTAAGAGTAGGTTGTAGTTGCCAAATACATTAACCAGTGTGCTTGGTACATAACCAATCATTTGGGCAATCTTGCGTAAGCTTAATTCATGGTGTGAGCTTTCATTAAGAAATTGCTTCACGGCATTAAGCGTAATTGCAATGAGTTGTTCGCGAGTGTGATCGTTTCTTCGAGCCATAGTGGTGTAGACAAAAATGAACATTGTTCGATATTCTATGGGGGAGCTTATAGAGCGTCAACTAAACAGCGCCGCAAATTTGCAATATTCTGATACATGATATCAGTTGTGGAATCTATCTTTCTTATCTCTATACAGCTAAGATTAAGATCCTAACTAAAACTAATACGAGTGGGTCATTCACTCAGTCTCGTACCCTAAAGGAAACACATGAAACGACTTTTTTCTCTTGTAGCGTTGTTGATGGTTTCAGTCGCCATTACGCCTATAGCTGAAGCTAAACGGTTCGGTGGTGGTAAGTCTTTTGGTAAAAGCTTTAAGACTGCACCGGCTCCAAAACAGCAGCAACAGAACACGAACAGCATCGGTAAAGATCAAACTACGAAGAAAGCCTCAAGCAAGAAAGGCTTGATGGGTGGTATTTTAGGTGGTTTGCTAGCGGGTGGTTTACTTGCAGCCTTCTTTGGCGGCGCGTTTGAGGGTATCCAATTTATGGATATTCTGATCATGGGCTTGATTGCTTTTGTTATCTTCAAATTGATGCGCGGAATGCTTGGTGCTAAGCAGGGTAGTATGAATCAGCAACGTCAGCAGCATGCTTACGGCGGTTCTGCACCAAAATTTGAACAACCAAATGTGCATAATTTTGAGCAACCACAAAACGTGAATCAAGGTGGCTTTGGTGGATTTGGCTCACAAACAGATGTGCCACATAACTACCCACCAGGTTTTGATCAAGCGGCATTTGTTAATGGTTCACGTGAACATTACCGAATTCTACAAGGTGCGTGGAACCATAACCAACTTGATACTATCGAAGAGTACGTTTCACCAAGTCTGTTTGCAGATTTGAAAGAAGAGCGCGCTAAGTTAGAAGGCGAGCAACACACAGACGTAATGTATGTTGATGCCGAAATTGTTCGCGCGGATCACGATGCAAATAAAGCTCAACTTAGCTTGCAGTTTAGTGGTCGTTACCGTGACTCGGTAGAAGGTGTTGAAGAAGATATCTCAGATATCTGGCACCTAGAGCGTGACCTTACGGTCGCAAATGCACCATGGTTAATCGTGGGTATTCAAGGTTAATCGATTAGTTGTTAGAGACTAATTAGTAAAAACGCCCGAGCAAATGCTTGGGCGTTTTTTTATCTGCTGAGTATAATAGCAACAGAAAAACCAATAATAAGGAAAAGGAAAGTGGCTGAATTCAAATATAAAAACCTGACTCAACAGCAACAAGACTCTCTAGATGCAGCAGTGTTTCGTAAATTGCTCTCGCACCTTGATGAAAATAAAGATGTGCAAAATATCGACCTTATGATTTTGGGAGGCTTCTGCCGCAACTGTTTTAGTAAATGGTATAAATCCGAGGCGGAAACACAAGGATTAGAGCTTGATATCGATGATGCACGTGAGCGTGTCTATGGTATGACTTACGATGAATGGAAACAGAATCATCAACCAGCAGCAACGCCAGAGCAGTTGGCGGCATTTGAGGCACGTCAGAAAAAATAACGAATCGTTGTTTCCTCTTACAAGTGTATTGTGGCAGAGAATGCAATGAAGCAAGCGGGATCGATAAGATAAAAGACGGGCATCTACAGATGCCCGTCTTTTATCCAATGCTTGACTATATGTCCGGGTAAAATTACGCGAGATGTCCGTTAGCTTCAAAGGCTTCTAACTGCGCCATGTGCGGAGCTAAGTCGCCAATATTTGCCGCAACCCATTCAGGATTATAGTAAGTATCTAGGTAGCGCTCACCGCTGTCGCAAAGCAAAGTAACGATTGAACCTTTCTCGCCACGCTGCTTCATTTCGCACGCAAGTTGTAGTGCACCATATACATTCGTCCCGGTTGATGCCCCCACTTTACGACCTAACATCTTTTCTAACCAATGAGCCGTCGCGACAGATGCTGTATCAGCAACTTTCCGCATTTCATCGACCACACCCGGAATAAAGCTTGGCTCTACGCGAGGACGACCAATACCTTCAATTTTACTGCCAAGTTGACTCGTTAAGTTAACGTTGCGAGTATTGAAATATTCGTAGAAAACAGAGTTATCAGGGTCGACAACGCATAGTTTTGTGTGGTGTTTTTGGTAGCGAATAAATCGACCAATAGTCGCGGATGTACCGCCTGTTCCAGGGCTCATGACAATCCAGGTCGGAACAGGGTGCTCTTCAAGCATCATTTGGCTAAAAATTGAGTTGGCAATGTTGTTGTTTCCACGCCAGTCAGTCGCACGCTCTGCATAGGTAAACTGATCCATGTAGTGACCATTTAGCTCCTGCGCTAAGCGATGAGATTCTGCATAGATTTGATCTGTGTGGTCAACTAAGTGTGCTTTTCCGCCATAAAACTCAATCTGTTCAATCTTTTTACGTGCGGTGGATTTTGGCATTACTGCTACAAATGGTAAGCCAAGTAAGCGGGCGAAATAAGCTTCAGAAACGGCAGTGCTGCCAGAAGATGACTCAATAATGGTTGTTTGTGGTCCGACCCAGCCATTACAGATAGCGTAAAGGAAAAGTGAGCGAGCTAGGCGGTGCTTAAGAGAGCCCGTTGGATGAGTACTTTCGTCCTTTAGATAGATATCAATACCATCGATACAAGGTAAATTGAGCTTGATTAAGTGTGTATCGGCTGAACGCTGGTAATCGGCTTCAATTTTGCCAATAGCATTGTTGATCCAGTTATGGTCTGTACACATAGGGCATCTCCTAACAATTATTATAGTAATAATGTACCGACAAAAGAGGAGAAAACCTTTGCTAAATTTACGGTATTTTATCTGTTTAGGGGAATTATTTTCTCTACTGTAGGGGTGCTGTGAAATTTTGGTGGGTGTAATGGTGTGAAAAGTAGCACCACGACACTATTTGGCTGAGTGTCGTGATGCTGTTCTAAGTTAGTCAGTAAAGCGCATGACGCCTTCTTGGATTGCGCTGGCAACCAGATCGCCTTGGCGGTTATAAATCTCACCGCGAACTAAACCACGGGTATTGCTTGCGGTAGGGCTTTCAATTACGTAGAGCAACCATTCGTCCATTTTAAAAGGGCGATGGAACCAAATTGAGTGATCGATAGTAGCTACTTGCAGTTTTGGTGTAAGTAGTGATACGCCGTGTGGATGCAAGGCGGTTACCAAGAATCCCCAGTCAGATGCGTAACCGAGTAAATATTGGTGAATAAGCTGGTTGTCTGGTAATTCGCCATTTGCTTTAATCCAGAGGTATTGTTTTGCTTCTGTTTTCTCTGGCTTTAATGGATTCACCACAGTGACTGGTCGCATTTCTATTGGTTTTTCACCACAAAAGATTTTTTGCACTTTCTCTGGTAGGAACTGAGCAATTTTTGCTGCTAACTCAGATTCAGAAGCAAAATTTTCTGGTCCAGGAATTGTTGGCATGGTGTTTTGATGCTCAAACCCAGGTGCTTCGCCATGATAAGAAGCGGTAAGGTAGAAAATCGGTCGACCATTTTGAATTGCTTTTACTCGGCGAGTGCTAAAACTTCTTCCATCGCGCAGATTCTCTACATCATAAATGATCGGCTTTTCAGGATCGCCAGGGTAGAGAAAGTAACTATGGAATGAGTGAACTGTGCGATCTGGGTCAACGGTATAACGGGCTGCTGAGAGAGCTTGCCCAATAACTTGCCCCCCATACACTTGCGGTAACCCAAGGTTTTCACTTTGCCCTCTGAATAAGCCTTCTTCTAGCTTTTCTAATTGCAGCAGGCTAAGCAGCTCATTTAATGGTTTACTCATAGTGTTGTTATCCAATCAAAAATTCGAAGTCTATTCTACAAAAATAACCTTCAGTGTAGATCAGTTATTAACAAAAATTAACACAGTCAAGAATTGGCCAGAATAGGCGAATCACAATGACACTATGCATGAACGCGACTATAATTCCGCGGTATACCGTTTTTTATTCTCATAGAGAGGCATTATGAAAAAAGTACTGATGTTAATGGCGTCGGTTGTATTTGGGACAGTACTTATGGGTTGTCAAAGTGAATCAACATCTCAACAGCAAATGCAGCAGTCTGTAACTGGTACAGTAGCTTACCGTGAGCGTATTCTTTTACCTGACAATGCCGTGGTGATTGTGCGTCTGCAAGACATCTCATTGGCAGATGCTCCAGCAAAGTTGATTGCAGAGCAAGCGATGGAAACCAAAGGTTCTCAAGTTCCGTTTGCATATAGCCTAAGTTACGATACAGATATAATTAAGCCTGGTCACCGTTATGCAGTGAGTGCTCGTATTGAAGTGAATGGTAAATTACGCTTTATTACTGACACCGTTTATTCGGTGATTACTGATGAAAACCAAACTCATCATCGTGATTTAATGCTGGTTGGTGTTGCTCAATAACAGCTCATCATGACATAGCGTTTAATGGCAGCGTCAGAGCTGCCATTTGTATTTTTTAAGGCTAACCTTTCCTAACTCGCTACACTCAATCCCCTCTTGAAGCAGTTTTCTACGCTGCCTTTGTAGATTAGCGCCTGTTAATGAAACTTTTCCTTGGCTATTGAGTACACGATACCAAGGCAATTTTGAACCTTCAGGTAAGTTGCTCAGCGCTTTACCTACCTGACGTGCGTAGCCTGGATATCCCGCCATTTTGGCAACTTCTCCGTAACTCGTTACTTTTCCAAAGGGAATTTGGTGAATTACTGCAAAGATTTGTGTTAAAAACTGGTCCATACTTATTAGCAATGTTGATTGTTAAGTGTCGAAAAATGTAATGGGGTGCTTCGATACTATTTTGCAACGATTGCAAACTAAATCAATACCCGATTTCGACAATTCCAGGATGGAATAAGGAGTGGGAATGCTGTTTTCTACGATACAGTTTTTCATTGCGGCACTGCTTTCTGTGGTGTGCGCGCGGGTGCTTGGTGTTAGCGAGGGAGAGATCCCCCTTGTAGCCGTGTTAGTACCCGCACTATGGCTTATTCAAAAACGCAGCGTAGCCTCTGTTGTGTTCTTTGCTTCAGCTCTTGCCTATGGGCTTACTTTGCCCCATCAGCCGTTTACACTCTCGGTTAGTGTATGGATACTTTTCCCATTAATGATGGTTATTTTTTCACGACGCTCAAATTTGATCGCTGTGGCTATTGCAATGCTAATAGTGATTACCTTGCAAGCTGGAATTATGACGACACAAGACGCAGGCAAACTTGGTGGTTCAGCGATGATGACAATACTGCAAACAGTGTCGGTGATCATGATGTGGTGGTCAGCAAGCCATTGGAAGCCCGGAAATCAGCATCGTTGGTGGGTTTTATTATTGTTACTTCCCCTTTGGGTTGCACAGTTTACCTACGGGATTTTGTTTGCCCTTGCGGTGATTGGCATAATGTCGACATTAGATAATTTATTAAAAATCAAAACCTTCAAGTGGGGGAACTTATTGTGTTGGACACTACCAACGGTAGGGTTTGCCGCTTTGGTGATTAGCCCGCAAGTTGAAGTCCCCAACTCAGTTTTTGTAGTTTGGTTATGCCTGCTTGGTACCGCATGGGTCACCGATTACATTCTGCAGAGTGCGGAATATAATGAAGAAATATGAATCTTATTGCGTTTAACATTTGTTGTTTATAACAAACTTATGACACAATCGATGCTTAATAACTCAAATGGACTTGGCGTATTTGCTTTAGAACTAACTTAGAGCGAGCTTGTGCCAGTAAAAAACACAACGATAATTCGCCCAATGGTTAGGTTAAGATTGCTACGATATTTATTCACTTTGATGGCTATATCGAGTTTGGTTTTTCCTGTTTATGCTGAAAATAGTATCAGAGTAGGCATGGAAGCTGACGATATTGTCACGCGCACTCTATTTAATTCGATTTCTGAGCAATATCAGCTGCCAGTTGAGTACATTTATTACCCTAATTTCAATGATATTTTGACCGCAGTTGAGACTGGCGACAGTGACTTTGCAGCAAATGTGACTTATACCGAGCAGCGCGCAGAGCGTTTTGATTTTTCAAGCCCTACCAATATTGAATACACCTACCTTTACAGCCTTAACGGAGCGACTCTTGACTCTATTCAAAGTGTTGGCGTACCTCATGGTACGATCTACGGTGAGTTGATTGCTATAAACTATCCCGAATTGAAATTAGTTGAGTACAACGGGCACACTGAAGCGCGTCAATTGCTTGAGCAAGGCAGGGTTGATGGTGTGGTTGATGCGATCAATCAGCTTAAGCCAATGTTGTTGGGGGGCTTTGATGCCCAATTGCTCAATCATCAATTATCAATTAAACCCGTTTCTTTGATCGCGACAAAAAACAAACATAAGCAATCGTTGGTGAAGTTCCAAGAATTTATTCACTCAGCAAAAGTACAAAAAGCATTGCGTGAGTCAGTTAGTCAATATCAGTTTGATTTACGCCGTAAGGCTCTTAGAGAGATGGTGGCTGCGGCGGGTATTGATCGCGCCAAGCCACTAAAAGTGAAAATAGAGCAAATTGGTCAATACGCGCAATACAATGGTAATGGCAAAGTCACGGGTGTAACGCCGGAAGTACTTTTTTCTGCCTGTGATATTTTACAACTTAATTGCCAGTTGATGAGCAATGCTGATGAAACATGGGAAAGCATGTTTGGCGACTTTGTGGCAGAGGAGATTGATATACTTTCACCACTTGCCATATCGGAACCGCGTAAGAACGTAGCCTACTTTTCTAAGCCTTATTACACCTCCACTGCCATAGTGATTAAGCGAGAAGGCTATAAAAACAATGTCTATAGCAATGTTTCTGAGCTTATTGTCGAGCGAATTGGTGTGGTTAAAGATGATATTTATCATGAAGTTTTAGCAGATTTACTACCGCAGAAAAAGTTGTATACCTACAGCAGTAACACTGAACGAGTTAACGCACTGCTCAACAAAGAAATTGATTATGTTGTTATCAGCCGCTCAAGCTACAACAAGGTACTTAGAGAGTCTCAATCCTTATTGCCAATAGTAGAAGATAAATTGATTGGTGAGTTTTATTCGAGCGATATTGCTATAGGTTTCCCTAAAACACCTACTGGGAAGGTGCTTGCTTCGTTATTTACGCAAGCCATAACCATGCTTGATCTTGAAAGAATCATCAGCCACCACTATATTTTGCCCGATTGGAGAGCAACGCTTCAAAGCGAACAGCGATTAGCTCGCTTGAGTATTTCGATAATTATCATGGTTTTGATTGCTTCAATACTGGTTAGTTTCTACCTAAATCATCAATCAAACACCGACAACCTAACCCGTCTTAGAAATCGTCGAGCGCTAAAACGTCGATACAGCAAAGGTATCCCCCCAGAGCTGACTCTAGTTTATTTGGATGTGAATAAGTTCAAGCCAATTAATGATACGTTCGGTCATGAGATTGGTGACCAGGTATTAAAAGAGATAGCCAAAAGCATAACGCGCTATTGGAAGGGGCAAAGTTACCGTATTGGCGGTGATGAGTTTATCCTCATTGGTGCCGTAAGTGGTGTGGAGCTAAGCTATGCATTGCTCAATTTGCAGAAGATACAGTTTGTTTCGAATGAGAATGCAATCGCACTGGATATTTCAGTTGCTTTTGGCGTTTCTAAACCTCGTAGTGAATATATGTCGTTAGAAGATGTGATGCACGAAGCTGACTTATCTATGTATGCAAATAAGCGAAAAGTGAATCTGATGGGGGCTTTTCAGGGTTTAGAAAGTCACGTGGAAGAAAGCATAAGCGTTAGCTAGTGATCTGAATTGTAAGCCGTCTTCCCTCTCAGAGAGAGAAATTCGCACACAATCGTTTAATTGCTAATCACTTGATTGAAAAACCGCATTTTTCTTGGCAGTTGAGCTTGCAATGCCAGCACCAATGCCAGATAATCGCCTCACTCTCTGGTTAACAGAGATGCTCTATGGAGGCCTGGTCCTCCCGCAACAATAACTCGTGAACTCGGTCAGGTCCGGAAGGAAGCAGCCGCAGCGGGCGACTTGTGTGCCGGGATGTGGCTGGGTCTCCACCCAATTTAGAAAAGCCGCTTTTATAAGCGGCTTTTTGCTATCTACGATATGACAGGTTAACCGTTGATCGGGGGATGGACCTCTTCAAACTTGAGCTCTCAAAGTGTTTTCACTGCCTTCCTCTGAAACTCAGCAGCGCTGACAGTTTGCTCTTTATCGCTTAAGGATTTTAGTTTTCCGCAAAATATTCATGCAGTGCCTGTCGCCATTCTTGGCTGTGGCGAATTTTTAGCAAAGCACGATTAATCTGTTCTCGGTAAGGGCTATTATTCTCGATAGCAAGCCCATAG
>Ga0193961_1000134_pt1 | contig 28612 bp, 25 predicted proteins | sample FB_4_MG_FD_140371 | JGI IMG/M metagenome (GOLD analysis project Ga0193961, IMG submission 140371) | Microbial mat bacterial communities from the Broadkill River, Lewes, Delaware, United States - FB_4_MG | ecosystem: Environmental > Aquatic > Freshwater > River > Microbial mats | place: USA...
ATTATAACAAGCATTTGTAATTCCTAAATTACAAGCTTTTTTATAAAGTTCGTATGCTTTTAAATAATCTTTTTTTATCCCTTGTTGTCCATCATACATAACTGCTAAATTATAGCAACCATTGCCATTTTGATATTCACAAGCTTTTGAAAATATCTCAAATGCTTTGTCATAATTTTGTCTCTCAATTTCATGTAGACCTTCTTTAATATCATATGCAAAAATATTAGAAGAAAAGAATATTGTAATTAATAATATAAGTATAAATTTCATAAAACCCTCCTTAGAAAAAGTAATTATGTTATTATACATAACAAATGACTCACAAATGACTCAACTAGTAATAAATTTAGTAATTTTATGATTTTTTTTATTATTTAGTAACATTTTTTTATTATAAAATTTGCTAGAAGACTAATTTTTTATAGTTTTTTGTTGGATTTATATTTATTTAAAGGATTGAGCAAGATTTCCTATAATCAATTGCCATCCATCAATTACTATAAAAAAGATAATTTTTATAGGTAATGAAATCATTACTGGTGGTAACATCATCATACCTAAGCTCATTAAGATAGAAGCTACAATAATATCAATAACTAAAAAAGGAAGAAATATTAGAAATCCTATCTCAAATGCAGTTCTCAATTCACTTACTATAAATGCTGGCATTAATAATGTTAAAGCAACATCATCAATATTTTTAGGATTTTCTTCTTTTTTTATTCGATAGAATAGGGCAAGGTCTGATTCTCTTGTATTTTTTATCATAAACTCTTTGAAAGGTTTAATACTTTTTTCAAAAGCTACTTCATAACCTATTTCTTTTTCCATATATGGTTTTATACCATCTTCCCAAGATTTTTTTGCATAAGGCTCCATAATAAAAATAGTTAAAATTAATGAAAGGGAAATAACAATTTGAGTTGGTGGAGTTTGTTGCAATCCCATAGCTTGTCTTAAAAGTGAAAAAACAATTACAATTCTTGTAAATGAAGTTACCATTAAGATTAAAGTTGGAGCTAAAACTAGAAGTGTAAGTATTATTGCAATATTTATTGTTTTTACAAACTGTGCAGGTTCATTTAATGCTGCAACAGATAAATTAACTATTGGTGCTGTATCTTCTGCAAAAGCGAATATAGAAAATAGTAAAAAAGTAATGAGAAGTTTCAAAGAAGATCCTATATAAAAATTAAATTAATAATATCTAAAAATAGATTTAATCTCTATTTTTTATATATCCAAGCTCATATAACTTATCAAAAATTTTACTTGTAATTTCACCTGCAGCTTCACCACCATGTCCTCCATGTTCAACTAAAACTGTTACTACATATTTTGGGTTTTTATATGGTCCATAAGTTGTAAGCCATGCATGTGATCTTTGATAATATTTTAACTCACTTTCTTTCATTCTAACTTTTTCTGATTGAGGAATAGTAACAACTTGAGCTGTTCCTGTTTTCGCTGCAATTGCTATTTTAGAATTAATATATTTAGTTGCAGTTCCTTTTGGATGATGAGTTACTTCATACATACCTTTTCTCATAATTTCAAGGTTTTTTCTTGGAATATCTAATTCTTTTGGTTCTTCATAATTCGCTTTATAAAAGTGTGGTTTTGGCAATTTTCCTGTTGCTAAATATGCTGTATATCTAGCCATCTGAATTGGAGTTACAAGCATATTTCCTTGGCCTATTGATGTAATTACAGTTTCTCCTACATACCAAGGTTGTTTATATTTTTTTTGTTTCCAATCCTTATTTGGATTTACTCCAAAAAATTCATTTACCTGATCTATACCTGTTTGTTGTCCAAACCCAAATTTATCTAATGTTGCAGAAATTTTATTTATTCCTATTCTAAGACTTCCCTTATAGAAAAAATCATCACAACTCTCTCTAATTGCCTTTCTAAAATTAACAGTTCCATGACCATAAGTTTTCCAACATCTGAAGTTTCTATTTCCTATTCTAATTGAACCTGAGCATTTTACTGCATAACTATCTTCAATACCATTTTCTAAAAATGAAAGTGCAACACCCATTTTTATTACAGAACCTGGAGGATATAAACCGTTTATTAGTTTATTTGTAAAGGGGTGATTAAAGTCATTTCTCATCTCGTTCCACTCTGCAACAGAAATACCTCTTGCAAAAATATTATTGTCAAACTCTGGAAAAGAAGCGGCTGTTAGTAATTCACCATTTCTTGCATCCATTACAATTACAGCACCACTTTTATGATTGAAAATTTGTTGTACGTATTCTTGAAGTTTTATATCAAGTGTGATTTTTATACTATTATCAATAGAAGGTTCTTTTTCCTCAAGAATTTCAATTTCTTGATTTAAGGCATTAACTTTAACATCTTTATATCCCATCTCTCCTTGAAGTTTTTCATTATAGAATTTTTCTAATCCATTTTTACCAATAATTCCATTATGGGAAGATAACTCATTTTTGATAATATCCATTCTTGAAGCTTTCCCCACATATCCAATAATATGAGAAGCAACACCTTTGTATGGATAATACCTTTTTGTAGATGACTCTATTTTAATCTCTTCTTTTGAAGAAAAAATTGTATATTTTGAGAAAAATTCTTCATATGGAATATAATCAATAATTTCAACAAAATTATGATTATACGCAGAATCATTTCTTTTGTATATTTTCAATAATTTCTTTTTTTCATATTGAGGAAAATGTTTTACTACAAGGTCAATTGCCTCTTCAAGTTTAACTTTATTTTTGTAAGAAGTTAAATGTGGTTTAATTAAAATAGAAAATCCCATTTCATTAATTGCAATCTTCTCACCATTCCTATCTTCTATAATACCTCTAACGGGTATTTTATTAACTCTATTAATGTAGTTGTTTTTTGATAATTCTTCATAATAAGTATTTGATTTTATACTTAGGAAATAAACCCTAGAAAGTAAAGTTATCATAATTATTAAAATGATTAGAAATATTATATTAAGTCTGTTTTTCAAATAAATACTCCAAAAAATATTAGGTCAATTAAAGCATTTATAATTAAAACACTAAATATATTTTCACTTAATCCTAATGAAATTGACCAAAAAATTATCAAACCAATATAAAACAAAATTATATAAATATATGAATTTATAGGGCTATATGACATTATATTATCAATTCTAGGGATGATGAAAATATATAGAAATAGTGATAACATAGTAAGTGAAAAAGGTTTTAGACCACTATTTACTTCGATAAATAAAAATGTAAATACTATAAATAATGCAGAATATAGGTACTTCTTTTTTAAACAGTTATAAAAGCCCATAAAAAGTACACCAGAAAGCATAATCAATAAAAAATGAATAGATGAAATAGTATTTACAGTGATTGCAATGATTAATAATGTAAATAAAAATACTGGATTATCGAGGTTGTTTCTTGTCATAGAATTTGATGCTTTAATTTTAATTGATTTGGATTATATTATAAAAAATCTTATAGCTATATCAAAGATTATTTGATAGTTTTTGTTTTAGTTTTTCATCTATTTCTTGGTTTTTATTTGATAAATCATAAATAAAAGAAAAAATCTCTGCAACAGCCTTATACATACTTGTAGGAATCTCTTTATCTATATCTATTTTTGAGAGTAATTCAATTAAGTCTTCATCTTTTTTTATTGGGATATTATTTTCTTTTGCAATTTTTATAATATTTGATGCTGTTTCACCTTTTCCCTTAGCAATTAGTTTTGGAGCATTATCTTTATCCAAATCATATTTTATTGCTGCCGCTTTTTGTATAAAATCATCTTGTGGTATATTTTTATCCATATTATGCCCTTATATCTAAACCTAAATCAAAATTTTGATTATATGGATTATTATTGTTTTTATAAACTTGAGTTGGTTTATCTTGTTCATTTATTTCTTCTTGCATATCAAGTAGTTTTATATTTACAGGAATTAAATCAACATTATTTAATGATTGTTTCAATTTTTGTAAATTATCCCTAAGAGCAATTTTAAAATGTTCTCTTTGTGCATAAATAGTTAAATCAAGTTTATTTTTGTCATATAGTCCAAGCATTAAATCAACTTTTCCAAAATCTTTAAGTGTTAGATTTATCTGACAGTAAAATTTATCTTCTTGAGTTTTTTTTATATCAATTGTACCATTTTCTAACATATCCCAAAAGAATGGAAGATAAACATAGTTAGAATTAGATGTTAAAGATGTTAGTTGTTGATAATCAATTTGAGTTAAAAGTCTATCTACTTGTTTTAAAACATCTAGAGATTTAGTATCAGTTTTTGATGATAACTCATCTTGCATTTGTAGTAAAATTGATTTCATATCATTTGAAACATTTGCTGATTCATTTTTTAAAATATTTGGATTGACAATGCTATCTTTTATAATAGTTTCTATCTTATCAATAGTTTTTAATACACTGTTTTGAAGATTTAAATTTTCTTGATTTGGTGTTAAATTTACAATATTTTCTTTTAATGATAAAAGCAGTGTGTTTAAATTTGTTGAAAAAGTATTTGAAAATGTACTTAAATTTGTATTTTGTAAATTTTGAAGTAATGTTGCATTTGGAATCTCAACTTTTGTAAATAGTGTTTGAAGATTATCTAGTTTTGAAATTATTTGGTTTATATTTGTAGTATCGATAGTTTTTATATTTAGTAACTCACTTTTCAAAGCTGTTAAATTTTCTTTTAAATTATTTAATAAACTATTTTTATCATTTGTTATATTTTGCATATTTAAAGTTTTTGATTCAAGTGTTGTTATATTTTCAACTATATTTTTTAGATTTAAAACTGTATTTGAAATATTTGGATTTGTACTTGAAAGAGTTTTTATTTCACTTGAATTTATCAAATTATTCAAAAGTACTTTGGGTTCTATTAGTTTTGTATCTTTTGAAAATAAATCGTTTGATTTTAAAAGGTTATCTATAAGACTTAAAATATTCTTATTTTGAAGTGATGGATTTTGAATTATTTCACTTTTTATTTGAGTCAATAACTCTTTTGTTTGGATATTTATTTGCTCTTTTAAATTAGGATTTACATTACTTGTTGTATTTATTGGATTGTTTTGAATTTTTGATTCTATTAAAGTAGCATCACTTATTATTGATTTTAATTGATTAGTTAGGTTTGATAAATTTTGTGTTTGAGGTGTGTTTAAATTACTATTTAGGTTCTGTAATGAACTAGTTAATGTCTTCAAGTTTGTTATTGTTTCACTGCTATTAGGATTTTGTAAAACTTTATTTATTAGTTCATTTATTTGTTTTGATTGAGGAGTATCTATATTTTTTATTAAATTTTGTATTTCATTTAATAGATTTTTAACACTTGTGTTTAAAGTATTATTTTGATTAGCACTTTGAGCTATTTTTGATTCTAAAAAAACACCTGATTTATTTAATTGTTCTTTTAAATTATTTGCATCTAAATCTTTTATATTTTTTAAAAAATTTTCAAGTAAGGGTTTGAATTTTTGTAGATTTACATCTTTATCAATATTTTCTATCATAGAAGATATTGACTTTGAAAAAGAGCCCAATTCTTTGAATATCGTGGAGTTTTTTAATATATTTTCAATTGTTGCATTTGATTTAGTACCAGTTTTTAAATCTTCAAATAAAGATTTTAATACATCATTTACATTAACAGATTTATTCTTTATCATCTGATCTAATGTTTTAGAGTCTGCCTCTTTTAGGACATCTTTTAAAACTTTATTATCATTGGGTAAAAGTATATTTAATAATGAATTATTTGATACTAGCATATAAAAGTATAACATAAAAATTTATTCATTAATTATTTAAGATTTTTTTTTGTAAAATCAATTATTACTAAAAAGGTTTAATATGAGATTTGATGTAGTAATACCAATTGATGGTTTTGAAAATGAAAAAGAGTTTATTTTTACAAAAATTGATGATTTTTTTTCTATTATAAAAAGTGTAGAATCAAATAAAGAATTAAGATTAATGAGTTTTGGTGCATTGAAATCTCTTGCTTTTGAATTTCCAGAAGATTTTATAAGTAAACTTGAAATAAAAGATATTTCTGATATCTCAATTTTTTATATTTTTGTTTTACAAAATACTACATCTACTAACTCTTTAAATACCTTTTCTCCAATAATTTTAAACCATAAATCAAGTAAAATGGGACAAATTCATCTTGATTTAAATGATTTGGGTTTAGAAAGCTTAAATGATTTATTACCTAACTTCTAAATGCATATTACTTAGGTTATACTAGTTTTATGAAAAGAAGAACATTTATTCAATTTAGTGTTATTTCAACACTTTTATTTACTACAAATTATTCTATTGCTAAAACTATACCATCAAATACAATTGTTTTATTAGAAGAAATATTTCAAATAATATTTCCAAAAACAAAAAATATGCCAAGTTCTACAGAATTTGGAGCTCTTGAGTATTTGATTTTAAATATTTCTCACAGAACATTTGATGATAGTGATAAAACATTTATACTAAATGGCGCAAATGATTTTTTAAATAGTTTTCCAGAATTTTTTAATCTTACAAAAGATGAAAAACAGCAACTTATTTTTTCAATAGTAAAAGAGAATTATTATGCAAGATCTTGGATATCAAAACTTACATATTATGGACTAGAAGGAATGTTTAGTGATCCTTTATATGGCGGAAATAAAAATCAAATTGCTTGGAAAAGTATAAATCATAATGTTGGATATCCTCGACCAAAAAAAACTTATGGACAAAAAATATGATTTATGATGTTTGTGTAGTTGGAAGTGGTGCTGGTGCTGGGCCTATTATTTATGAACTTAGTTTAAAAGGATTAAAAATTTGTGTTTTAGAAAAAGGAGATATTTATAATGAAAAAGACTTTTCTAAAGATGAACTAGCTGTTGTTAGACGTCCTATTTATACGCCTAGTTTAAAAGATGAATACCACACTATTGAAGAGCTACGTGATGGTAAATGGGTAAAATTTCCTACTTATGAAACAAATTGGAGTTTTTGGAATGGAAGTTTACTTGGAGGTTCTTCAAATTTTATGAGTGGTTTTTTTCATAGATTAAAACCAAATGATTTTAAACTAGCTTCAATTTATGGGAAAATAGATAATTCAAATATCGTTGATTGGCCAATTTCCTATGAAGATTTGGAACCATATTATGAAAAAGTTGAAAGAGTGGTAGGTATTTCTGGAGAAGTACAAGAATATAAAAATAGTGAACCTAGAAGTACTAAAGATTATCCTTTTGAATCATTAAAAGAGAATAAAATAGTAAATTTAATAGATGAATCTTGTAAACAATTAGGAATTACAGCTATGAAAACTCCAAGGGCAATAATTTCAAGACAAAAAGATGAAAGAAATTCTTGTTATTATTCAAACTATTGTGGTTCGTATGCCTGCAGTAGTGGCGCAAAAGGAAGTTCAAGAGCATCTTTGATTTCTAAAGCTTTAAAAACTAATAATGTAACAATAATTGCAAATGCTTTTGTAATAAAATTAAATACTTCAAAAAATAAAAAAATTAAATCGGCAACATATCTAACAAAAAGTGGAAATAAAAAAGAGCTAAAAGCAAAACTTTTTGTAATAGCAGCACAAGCTGTTGAAACATCTAGACTTTTATTGAATTCTAAAGATGAAAATTTTCCAAATGGAGTTTCTAATAACTCAGAAAATGTAGGTAAAAACTTTTTATCAAGTAGTGGTGGAATTGTAAGTGGAAGTTTTGATGAATCAAATATGCCTTTAAAAGATTTATTTGCTAGTGGATTATTTGTAAATAGGGCGATTTTAGATTGGTATTATACTTCAAAATTCAAAGGTGGATTATTAGAACTTGTTTTTGAACATGCAAACCCTATTAGAAGAGCTGGTTTTATGAGGTGGGATAATAATGCTGATTTAATTCTTGGTAAAAATTTGCAAGATAAAATTTATGAGGAATTTACAAAAACAAGAAGATTAAATATTGAGATTTTTCAAGATTGGACACCAACTGATAATTCTTTTATAAGTGTTGATGAAAAATATAAAGATAAATATGGAATACCAGTTGCTAACATTAGGATTGGAGCACATCCAAAAGACTTGAAAGTTTCAAAAATTTTAGAAGAAAAGGCAATTGAAATTTTTAAAAAAATGAAAGCTAAAGATATCCAATCAGATATCTCAGCACTACCATCTTCAAATTTACAAGCAGGTGGTTGTAGATTTGGAAATGATCCAAAAGAATCTGTACTAAATAAGTATTGTCAATCACACGAAGTTAATAATTTATTTATTACTGATGGAAGTTTTATGCCAACAGGGGGTAGTGTTCCTTATACTTGGACAATTTATGCAAATTCTTTTCGAATTGCAGATTTTATAAAAGAAAGTTGGGAGAAAAAATTATTTTAAATTTCTTTTTAATAAATTTTTACATTTCTTATGATAATATATAAAGTTTTTTAAATTGGGAGAAAATAATGAAAAAAGCCATACTATTTTGTATTTTAGCGGTAGTTTTAAATGCCAGTGATGATTATATCCCACTAAGTAAAATTTCTGATGATAAGAAATTAGAATATAATTTTGTAACACTTGATAACACAATTATTGAAGCAAAAGATTTAGATACTAAAGCAATAACAGATGATGGCTATAGCTCTATACCCGTGGTTGAGGAAATAAAGTATAAAGCACCTGAAATTAAAAAGACAAAAGAAAACAAGCAAATTATAAATAATGAAATAAAACAAAAAGTTTTAATAGAAAAGATTGAGCCAGAGACTATCAAACAAAATGTTATTTTAAAAGATGAAATAAATATTTCAAATATTAAAAAAGAACAAATATTAGTTAATACAAAAGATGATGAAACTCAATCTAACTCAAAATTTAAATTTTCAGCACAAATTACATACTCACCAATAACAACTACTATTAGTGGTTCTGGTATTAGTTTATCAAATAAAACAAATGGCTTCGTACCTGAAATCCAATTACAAAAAGGTAATCATAAAGCAGTTGCAGAATATTTCAAGGTTGAAAATGATTTTTTAGGAGCAAATGTTGAAACAACTATTTATAAATTAGGTTATAGATATGTTTATGAAAATGCAAATGTTGGAGTTGATGCAAATTATGCAGTTTTTGATGATGGTACTTCTGATGAGGAATTTTATCCAAGTTTAGAAATAGATTTTTCACATAATATAGATAATATTGAATTGTCATATGGTGCAGGTATTGGTAAAAACAATAATATTGATTATGCATATGATTACTTCTTTAATGCAGGAATTAAACCTTATGCACTAAGTGAAGCTTCTTTAGTAGCTGGATATAAAAATAGAACAATTAAAGATAGTGACTCAAAATTAGAGTTTAAAGGTCCATATATTGGAGTTAAATCTTCATTTTAAAAATTATTACAAATTGTAATAATTTTTATACTATAAAAAACTTTTAGATATAATAAACTTTATATATAAAATATAAGGTTTTTTTTATGCAAAATATTCAAATCTGGCACAATCCTAGATGTTCAAAATCAAGAAATGCACTTACACTATTAGAAGAAAAAAAAATAGATGCACAAGTTATTAAATACATGGATGAATCCCTTTCAAAAGAACAGTTGCAAGAAGTTTTAACACTTTTAGGAATGAAAGCCCAAGAGCTTATGAGAATTGATGAAGATATTTATAAACAGTTAAAGTTAAAAGATGTAAATGATGAAAATATCTTAATTAATGCAATGATTGAAAATCCAAAATTGATTCAAAGACCAATTATAATAAAAGGTGATAAAGCAGTTATTGCAAGACCTATTGAAAATTTAGAAGAACTACTTAAATAATGGCAGAAATACACGAAAAACAATTGAGAATAAGATACATAAGAGTATTAGAAAAATTCTTGACTAGAACAATGTCTCTATTAAAATTAGATAATTTTGATCCAGAATTATTTAAAACTAGAACACAAAAAAACTTTGAAGATATGAATAAAACAAAAGTTGTTGAACTCTATTCTCCTTATTATTCACAAGTAAAAGATTTTATTAATAAAACTATGATGTATATAAATGATCATAGTGATAGTTTTGAAAATGAAAGATCTACTTTATTAAAAGATGCAAATCTTCTTCAAAAAGAGAAAAATAAAAATAGCTATAGTAAAGACAAACACAAAAAACATAAATTTAATGATGGATATTAATGGGGCAAGAAGAGTACAAAAGTTTTAAACTTTCAGGAATTATAAAAAAAGTTTTATATAAAAACGATGAAACAAAATATGTAATTGCTGTTTTAGAAAACAATCAAAAAGTTTGCGGTACTTATTTTGATACAGATATTGAAAAAATTGTAGGAGAAGAGGTTATTTTAAATGGAAATTGGACAACCCATAAAAAATATGGTGTTCAATTTGAATTTGATACCTTAGAATTAAAAGAAGCAGAAATGTTTTTCTTTCTTACTAAAATTGTAAAAGGTGTTGGTAAAAAGTTTGCCCACGAACTTCTTGAAAAATATAGCGAAGAAGAATTGGTTACCATTTTAAATGAAAAACCAGAAGAACTTTTAGATTTTAAGGGTATAAAAGAGAAAAAACTTCAAACTATAGTTAGTTCTTGGCAAAAATTTAAACACTTGCGAGAACTTGGCTCATTTTTAGCAAAATTTGGAGTTACTTCAAATTTGATTACAAAAATATATTCAAGTTTAGGTGAAGTAGAAAACTTGATAGAAAAGATAAAAGAAAATCCATATATTTTAATAAATATAAAAGGAATTGGTTTTAAAAGAGCTGATGAAATTGCGAAATCACTAGGAATTGATCCTAAAAGTGAATTTAGAATTATGGCTTGTTTAAACTATACATTAAGAGAATATTGTGATAACAATGGTAATTCTTCTATTGATAAATTTCATTTATATAGACTTTTAGACGATTCTTTACGTTTTTCAAATGAAGAAGCCTTATATGAATCTGCTGTTTCAAAAATGTTAGTTGATGAAGATATTTTTGTTACTAGTGAAAATAGATATGCACCTTCTATGTTATATTATGCAGAAAAAAGAATATTAGAATTTTTTCAAAGAAGAAAGGATGAAAAAAATAAAAAAATTATTGCAACTTTTGATGAATACTTAGTAAAAAAACAACAAACTCTAGGTTTTGAATTAAGTACTGAGCAAAAAAAGGCTGTTGAACTTATCAATGATGGTCACAAAACTTTATTTTTGATTGGTTATGCCGGAACTGGAAAATCTACTTCAAGTAGGGCTATATTAGAACTTTTAGAGGAAGTATTTTCGTATGATGATGTTATGACAATAGCATTAAGTGGTATAGCAAGTCAGAGAATTTCAGATACAACTGGTTACAACTCTTCTACTATTCAATCACTTTTAGTAAAGCATAAAGAGAAAGATTTTTTCCCTTATAAAGTAATATTACTTGATGAAGCATCTATGGTAAATTCAGTTACTTTTTACCAAATTGTTTCAAAAATAGATGATGATACAATTTTCATAATAGTTGGTGATGATGGACAATTACCTGCTATTGGAGCAGGGAATATACTTGCTGATTCTATAAAGTATGAATTAGCTCCAATATGTAAATTAACAAAAATTTACAGACAAAATGAAAATCAAGCCATAGCTGTAATAGCAAATGATATTAGAAAAGGTGAAATCCCTGAATATAAAGAAGATTATGAAGATTTTAAGTTTGTTGATGTCTCTATTTCAAACTATTATTCACAAAAAAATAGTATTTCTTCATATGAATTTGCAGATTTAAGAGGTGAAAATAGCGAATATATTTTAAATAATATTTTAAATATTTCATCTTCATATATTCAAGAATATTATGATTTTATCAAGAAAAAAGATATCTCAAAAGCTTTAACTCTTTTTCAAGTAATAACCCCTATGAAAAATGGTACATTAGGCGTTGAAAACCTAAATATGCAACTTCAAAAACTTTTTAATCATACAAAAGGTAAGGCATATGCAACAAAGTTATATGAGTATAAAATTACAGATAAAGTTATCCATATAAAAAATGAAAATATGCGCGCTCAAACTATGAGTATGTATAAAAGTGGTTCAACAGATTTTCTAGAAAGAAGAGTATTTAATGGTCAATTAGGACTTATAATTAAACTTGATTTTGAAGAAGAAAAATGTATTGTTTTATATCCAAATGATGATATGGTAGTGTTTTATGATTTTGAAAATTTAGCAAATCTTGTATCATTAGCTTATTGTTTGACAATACATAAAACACAAGGGATGGAGTACGAAAATGCTTTAATTCCTATGAGTTTTTCACACTATATAATGCATAATACTAAGCTTTTATATACAGCAATTACAAGAGCAAAATCTATGTGTTTTATAGTTGGAGAAGAAGAGGCCTTTAAAAGTGCTTGTAAAAAATTAGAAATTACAATTCGTGAGTCAGTAATTAATGATTTACTCTCAAATAAAAATAACTAAAAAAATAATGAAAAAATTTATATTAATTATATAGAATATTAGTTACTTTAACTAGTTTAAAAGCAACTATTAAGTAGTATATCTAAAATTTTTAAGAGGATTATATTTTATGATAACGTGGATGCAAAGACATAAAAAATGGCTAGTAATTACTATTTGGATAAGTACAATTGCATTCGTTGGAGCTGGATTTGTTGGTTGGGGTTCTTACGAGTATGGAAAACAAGGTGGAGTTGTAGCAGTTGTTGGAGATAGAGAAGTTTCAGTTGATGAATATCAACAAGAATATTCAAATCTTTATGATCAATATTCAAAATTATTTGGAACAATGTTTAACAAGGAAATGGCAGATAAATTAAATTTAAAAGATGTAGCTTATAATCAAGTTATTCAAAAAAATTTAATATTAGCTTATGCTGATTCATTAGGTTTAGATGTTACAAATGAGGATATTGCAAAACAATTATTAAAGTATGATGCATTTTTAAAAGATGGAAAATTTGATAAAGAGACATACATCAGAGTTTTAAATCAAAATAGAATGACTCCTGTTAAGTTTGAAGATTCACTAAAAAGAACTATTTTATTGCAAAAAGTTCAATCACTGTTTGTTTTAGATCCATCAAAAGCTGAAGTTGAAAATTTAAGTAAAGTATTATTTATTCAAGATGATATTACTATGAAAATAATTGAAGCAAAAGATATTACTGTAAATATTACTGATGATGAATTAAAAAAATATTGGGAAGAAAATAAAAACTCTTATATGTCAGAAGTAGTTTATAATCTTCAAACTTCACAAATGCCTTTACAATCATCTAATTCTACAGATGAAGATATTAAAGCTCATTATGAAAAATTTAAAACTGATTATAAAAAAGAAGATGGAAAAATCAAATCTTTAGAAGAAGCGAAAGCTGATATTATCAAATCTTTAGATGAAAAATTTACTAAAACTGAAGCTTTAAAAACTTATTTAAAAATTAAAAAAGATGAAGAGAAATTAACAGATAATGTAACTTATACACAAGTTTCACTTCCTTTTGGAGCTGAAAATAATGCAAAAATTTTAGAAGCTAAAAATGGTGATTTATTAAAGCCTTTTTTTGTTGATGGAAAATATATCACTGTAAAACTTTTAGAAAAAGTTGCAGCTAAACCTTTATCTTATGAGGATGCTTTAGCTCAAGTTAAAATTGATTATTTAAAAGTAGCAAAAGATAAAAAACTTGATGAATTAGCAAATGCAGAGCTTAAAGATTTTCAAGGTACTGAAATAAAATCTATTAGCAGAGAATCTGTTGATAAAATAACTGGTTTAGATGAACAAAATGCAGCAAAATTCCTAAATCAATTATTTTCTTCAACTTCAAAAGAAGGTATTGTTAAACTTGATGGGAAAGTAGTTCTATTTAGAATTCTTGATTCAAAATTTGGAGAATATGATAATTCAAAAGATGAAATGGTTAAATCAACATTAAAACAATTACAGGATCAAGAATTAATGGAAAATTTAATTAAAAGATTAGAGAATAGTTATGATATACAATCTTCTATTCAACCAAAGGAGCAATAATTGAATAATACTCTTTTAGCAATTGATGTAGGTTCATCTAATATCACAGCAATCATTGCTAAGCATGATTTAGATAACAATATTAATATTCTAGGAACAGGCATACAAAGAAGTGAAGGTGTTAATAAAGGCTTAATTATTAACATAGAAGAGGCTTCAAAAGCAATTAAAGACGCTGTGTCAATTGCTAAAAGAAGCACTACTGAAAGTATTGATTCTTGTGTAGTTTCAATTTCAGGAAATTATTCAAAAAGTATTAGAAGTTCTGGTTCTGTAAATGTTCCAAATGGACTTATCACTGAAACTGAAATTAATCAAGTAATGCAAATGGCTCTTTACAATGCAACTATAGTTCCAGAGTATGAAGTTGTACATGTAGTACCTTTATTTTTTAAAGTTGATGATTCAATTGAAGTTGATAATCCTTTAAATATGAATGGTTCAAGACTTGAAGTTTCAGTTTATATTGTAACTGCAAAAAGAACTGCACTTACAAATATAAAATCTGCACTAAGTATTTCAGGAATAGATAGTTGTAAGTTTGTTTTAGATGGTTATGCCGCAGCTATTTCAACACTAGATGAACAACAAAAGAAATTTGGAGCTACAGTTATTAATATAGGTTCAACAACAACTGAATTTGTATGTTATAAAGGTAATTCATTAATTTATAATGGATTTATTCCTGTAGGTTCAAATCATGTTACAAATGACCTTTCTGTTATGTTACATACTCCACCAATGGCAGCTGAAAAAATAAAAGTTGAATATGGTTCTTTAACTAAAGATTATTCAAATAATAATGAACTAGGAATCACTAAAGTTAAAATTCCTAGAATTGGAGATGAAGATAGTACTTCTGAAGTTGCACTTGATTATATTCAAACGATTATTCATGCAAGAGTTGAAGAAATTCTAGTTCTTGTAAAAAATAAATTAAAGAAAAGTGGTATTTTAGATAATATTGGTTCTGGAATTGTGATAACTGGTGGTATGAGTAATTTAGATGGAATTAAAAAGCTTGCTACAAGAATTTATGAAGGTATTCCAATTAGTTTGTCAAATCCAAAAAATATAAAAAATGGATATATGAGTTTTGATGAACCAACAATGTCTACAATCGTTGGATTACTTTTTTATTCATTAGGAACAAATAGAAGTTATCAGTTAGATTCGAGTAAAAAACTTGTAAAACCTATTAAAAAAGAGAGAATAGCAGAACAAAAAGTATCTCCATCAAATAGTGGAAATCCTATTCATACAAGTAGACCAAGTGTAGATAATATAAAAGAACAAATAGAAATAAAAGACAACTCTACAGTTTTAACACCACTTACAAAAGAGAAGAAAAAAGGTGTTTCAAGATTTTGGAGTAAAGTATCGGAGTGGTTTTAATGGATAATTTATTTAGAGTGGATGATATAAAAGTTGATATGCCAAATAAAGTTTTATCGGACAATGTAGCCAAAATTGCTGTAATTGGTGTTGGTGGTGGTGGTTGTAATATGATTAATCACATGATAAATGAAGGTTCTCATAAAATTGATTTAATTGCTGCTAATACAGATTTACAAGTATTACATATTTCAAAAGCTCCAAAAAAGATTCAGCTAGGACTTAAGCTAACTAAAGGTTTAGGTGCTGGTATGAAACCAGAAATTGGTAGAGACTCAGCTGTTGAATCATATGAAGAGATTAAAGCAACTTTAAAAGGTGCTGATATTATTTTTATAGCTGCTGGACTTGGTGGTGGAACTGGAACTGGTGCTGCTGCTATTATTGCTAAGGCTGCAAAAGAGATTGGAGCATTAACTGTTTCTGTTGTTACTAAACCATTTACATGGGAAGGTAAAAAAAGAGGTGGACTAGCTAATCTTGGATTAGAAGAGCTTAAAAAAGTTAGTGATTCAATTATTGTTGTTCCTAATGATAGATTATTAGAAATTATTGATGAAAATGTTGGTATGAAAGATGCCTTTAAAATCATTGATAATATTCTTTATCAAGCTGTAAATGGAATGTCTGAAGTTATATTAAATCCAGGTAATTCAGATATTAATACTGACTTTGCTGATGTTAAAACTATTATGCAACATAGAGGTATGGCGCTAATGGGAATAGGGCGAGCAAAAGGTGAAAATGCAGCTCAAAGAGCACTAGAAGATGCTATTGATTCTCCATTACTTGATAAGGTATCTTTAAATGGTGCAAAAGGTATATTAATTCATTTTAATATACACCCTCAAGTATCACTATTTGCAATTAATGATGTAATGGGAACAATTAATGATAGAATGGATTCAAATGCGGAGATTATCTTTGGTACAACTTCTGATAGTACTTTAGAAAAAGATGAAGTTAAAATTACAATTGTTGCAACAGGATTTGAATCTAAAAATGAAGAGATGGAAGAAACTACTGAAACTTCTGAAGATGGAAATAATACCTCTGCAAGTGTTCAATCGGATACTGAAAATTATTTAGATGTTCCACCACTTATGAGAGATTATGTGGTTCAATATCAACTAAATTAATGAAGAGTTAAACTCTTCATTTTTTCACTTTTTTTTCTACAATTACCATATCAAAAGAAGTTTTTTGAACTACTAAAGCTTTTGTATCTGGAACTACTGATATGTTATTAATACTTTTTATTTTTGTTTTATAAATATGAATATCATTTTGTAATGATTCAATTTTTTTATTCAATTGCAATATTATATCGACACCTGCTAAATTAACTCCAAGCTCTCTTGTAAGAGTTAAAACATATTTAATATGATCTATATCTTTTTGTGAATACAGCCTTATTTTGCCATTTGTTCTAGAAGGCTTTATTAAGCCTTCTCTTTCATACTGTCTTAATGTTTGAGGATGAATATTTAATATCTCTGCAACGGCTGAGATTAAATATACGGGTTCTATATAGCTATTTGTTTCCATACTAAACCTTTTTAATTTTCAGGAAGTTTCTCTTCTAATATTTTTATTAACTCTTCATCTAAATCTTCGATTTTTGGTAAAACAATATTCGCTTTTAGATATAAGTCACCTTTTATTCCAGCTTTTCTATTTAAAACTCCAAGCTCTTTAACTCTAAATTTTTGATTTTGTTTAGTGTTTTGTGGAACTTTTAATGTAATATCCTTGTGTATTGTTTTAATCTCAATTTTTCCACCAAATAGTGCTGTTTTTAAGGGTACATCAAATGATTTAGTTAAAGTATCACCATCTCTTTCATAATCAGGACTAGAAGCTACATTGATTTTTAAAATTAAATCACCTCTTTGTCCTTGATATGTTTTTCCTTTCCCTTTTGCTCTTATCTTTTGCCCATCTTCAATTCCTTCTGGAATTTTAATATCAAAAGAATCATTGTTTAAACTAATATGTTGTTTCCCACCTTGGATGGCAATATCAAAAGGAATAGTAATTTGAGCACTTGAATCTAAGTCAGGTTCACTAAACCCTCCATAACCTCCAAATCCACCTTGAGAGAAGCCTGATCTTCCAAATCCACCACCTCCACCAAACATTTGTCTTAATATTTCATCTAAATCAACATTTTGTCCTTGACCTCTTGCAAAGTCGTGGAAATTTTGACCACCAAACATTGAATCTCCGTGTTGGTCATATTGTTGTTTCTTCTCTTTATCACTTAAAACTTCGTATGCAGCGTTGATTTCTTTAAATTTTTCTTCTGCATTTGGGTCTTTATTTACATCAGGATGATATTTTCTTGCTAATTTTCTATAGGCTTTTTTTATTTCATCTGCCGATGCATTTTCATTAACTTCTAATGTTTCATATAAACTTTTTGCCATTTGTTATCCTAAATATTTTAAAATTTTTTGTTTTATTTTAAGTTAGTATTTTATCACAAACTTGAGTCAAAGTCAATCAAGTTTAATAATTTATCATTGATTGAGTATAATAACACAACTAAAAAAATGGAAATTATATGTTTCAAAAAGATGAATGGACACAACAAGAGCTTTTTAAATATTCAAAAGAGTTAGAAAAGAATGATATTAAAGTAATTTTAATAGATACTATTTTAAAACCTTTAAATAATATTGAAACAATGACTTATAATCCATATGAGATGATAATGATGCCCAAAGGTAGTGTTTTTGTTTTTTATTGTGATACTGGTAAAAGTACAAAAGAGAGACTATCTTACTACAAAAAAAAATTTCCAGATTACCAATGTATTAGTTTAAAAGGTGGAAGAGGTTACTGGAGACCAAACTATCAACTACTTGAAGAAATAGGTAAGAATGTATAAAATAGAAGAATATGACTATGTTATAGTTGGTGCTGGAATTGCTGGATGTTCACTCTCTCATTTTTTAAATAAATATTCAGATTCTGTTTTATTAATAGATAAAAATGAGGATGTAGCCTTTGGGGCGAGTGGAGCTGCAGGTGCTTTTTTATCTCCTCTTTTAGGAAAACCAAATAGTTTTAAAAATTTAATAACAAAAGCATTAAAATTTTCAGTTGAGTTTTATAGAAAGAATTATCCTGAGGAAATAACGAATTGCGGGACTTGTAGAATTCCTAAAAATAATGAAGATAGAGAGAAGTTTTTATCTTATATTCCTTATATGGATTTTGATTTTAAAGAGTATGAAGATGGATATTTTTTTGAAATTGGAAGTGTTGTAAACCCCTACAATATTTGTAAAAAACTATCAGCTAATGTTGAAAAAATATTAAATTTTGATGTAAATCAAATAGAAAATATTGATGGTTTCTGGTTAATAAATAAAAAAATAAAAGCTAAAAAACTATTTTTAACTACAGGTGCAGATGTATCTTTAATAGATGAAAAATATTTTAATATAAGAGCAGTTTGGGGACAAAAAATAGATATACACTCAACAACTTGTATAGATATTAACTATCATAAAGAGTGCTCACTTTCAAAATCAACTACTTTATCAGATATAAATAAAAACTTGATATCAATAGGTGCGACTCATAATAGGTTTACTAAAGATATGACTGAAAGTAGTTATGATTTAAAACTAACAAATATAAATAAAATTAAGCATAATGATTATACACAAAATATTATACAAAATGATATTGAAAAACTTTTGAGTTTAGCAAATGATATTAAGAAATTAGAGAATGTAGAAGTTGTAGATGTTAAGATTGGAGCTAGGGCATCAAGTGTTGATTATTTTCCTATGGTTGGTAAATTAATTGACTCAAAAAAATCATTTGAAAAATTTCCTCATCTAAAAAATGGAACACATATAAAAAATGAAAATCTTGAAATGATTGAAAATTTATATGTAATAAATGGAGTTGGAGGAAGAGGTTTCGTTTTATCTTTATATTTAGCAAATGAACTTGTTGAAAATATTTTTAATAATACAGTAATTGAAGAAGAAATAACAAATTATAGATTATTTAAAAGATGGGCTAAGAAAAGTAAATAAAAGAAAAATAATTAAAAATTAGGAACAAATAAAATATGAAAAATACATTAAAAATAGTTTTTTTAGGAATTATAGGATTTAGTTTTTTGGTATATTTAACTGCACCAAAAAATGTTAAAAATGAAAATAAAGTTGCAGTAACTTATGAATTGCATACTAAAAATTTACCCAAAATATTTGATATAGTTGGTAATAATCCTTATGCTAAATATGATACATTATTTAAAAATGGTGAAGAAAAATATATTGTTGTTTTAAATCATGATTCCTTGGCTGTTTTTAAAGACTTATATAAATTTACAGATAAAAATGTAGTATTAATAGCTAATATTTCAAATACTCCTTGGCTTATTAAAAAGATTGCAGTTGATGGGGAGTTAGAAAATATGTATAAAGAGTCAAAAATACCTCTCATAAATGATGAAAATGGTAACTTTATTAGAAGTCTGAATATCAATGATAATACTCAAAATGCTTATTTTACATATAAAATAAATATTGATGGGACAATAAATTATCTAAATAAAGGTTTTGTTAAATTAGGAGCTTTAGAAAAAGGTATAAGTGAGCAAGAGAGTCAAAAAGCTTTAGAAGCGTTTTCTAAAGCTTTATAGTAGTTTTAGCTGTTCATTTTTCCAATAGCACATGATACAAAGCTTTTAGCTGTTGTTGTAGCTTTTTGTAAGCCACTTAACTCGTCACTTGTTAATGGATAGCCTAGGCTTCTTAATTTTAATTTTAAAGCCTCTTTCTTATCTTCTTGTAAATCAAGTGTAATTTTTCTAGGTGTTACATCTAAATCAACTTCAACATCTCCAAACTCGTTTTTAAGTGATGTTATTAGTGTATTTGCACAACCACTACATTTTACATTTAATACTTCAAATGTTTGTTTCATATTAGATCCTTTTATAAGTCATTATATTCAAACTATGTGTATTTTGAGTGTAGTTTAAAAAAACTTTTTTTCTAGTGTATCAACTAATTCTTGTACTGAAGCCACTGATTTTCTAAATTCTTCTTTTTGTTTATCATTTAATTCTAATTCAATAACTTTTTCAACACCATTTGCTCCAAGTACAATAGGTACGCCTGATACTATGTCATTAAAACCGTATTCTCCTTCAAGTCTAACTGCACAAGGATAAATTTTTTTTGAGTCATTTATTATGGCTTCAATCATAAGTGATGTTGAATAAGCTGGTGCATAATAAGCAGAACCAGTTTCTAATAATCTTACTATTTCAGCCCCGCCATCTCTAGTTTTTTGAATAATATCTTCAATCTCTTGTTCATTTAAAATTTCAGTCAAATTAGTACCATTTACAGTAGAAAAATTAGGAAGAGGAACCATATCATCTCCATGACCTCCCATAACAGAAGCATTGATTTTTCCTTCACCATATCCAAGTTTTTCTAAGATATAGTGACTCATTCTAGCACTATCTAAAATTCCCGCCATTCCAATTATTTTATTTCTAGGATAATTTGATGCTTTTAAAGCTGTATAAACCATTGCATCTAAAGGATTTGAAACAACTATTATTATTGCATTTGGATTGTATGTAACCACATCGTTTACAACTGAAGTCATGATTTTTGCATTTGTAATTAGTAGGTCATCTCTACTCATACCTGGACGTCTAGGTATTCCTGCTGTTATTACTACAATATCACAATCTTTAAACTCTTCATTTTTTAAAGTAGCTTCAACTGTTGTAGAAGATTTTGCAGCATTAGCACTCTGTGATATATCAAGTGCCATTGCTTCTACAATATTAGCTCTAAGATCTTTTAGTAAAATTGATTTACAGATATTTTTAGTAGCAAGATTAAAAGCTAAAGAAGCCCCTACATTTCCTACACCTATTATTCCAACTCTTTTCTTATTCAAAATAAACCTTTTTATGTTTTTAAGTGTTTGTATTATAACAATTTAGGTCTTAGTTTTGATTACAATATTAGATAAAAAATAAGTTTTTTAGATATTTTAATTTGAAGATAAAAGAGAAGAAAAATCTTCTCTTTTAAGGTTTGGAGTTATTATCCAATAATTGAATTTAATGTAGCAGATGGTCTCATTGCAGCTGATGTTTTAGCATCATCTGGTAAATAGTATCCACCCATATCAATAGCTTTTCCATGACCAGCAACTAATTCAGAAACAATTTTTTCTTCATTTTCAGTCATTGCTTTTGCGATTGGAGTAAATTCAGCAGCTAAATCAGCATCATCAGTTTGTGCTGCTAATTCTTGTGCCCAATACATAGCTAAGTAGAAATGGCTTCCTCTATTATCAATACCACCTAATTTTCTTGATGGTGATTTGTCATTGATTAGGAAAGTTCCAGTTGCTTTATCTAATGTATCAGCTAGAACTTTTGCTTTTGCATTATTTTGAGTATTTCCTAAGTGTTCAAATGAAGCAGCTAATGCCATGAATTCACCTAAAGAATCCCATCTTAAATAATCTTCTTCAGCGAATTGTTGAACGTGTTTAGGAGCAGATCCACCAGCACCAGTTTCAAATAAACCTCCACCTTGCATTAATGGAACAATTGATAACATTTTTGCACTTGTTCCTAGTTCTAAAATTGGGAATAAGTCAGTATTATAATCTCTTAAAATATTTCCAGTTACAGAAATAGTATCAAGTCCAGCTCTCATTCTTTCTAATGATTTTAAAGTTGCATCAACAGGAGTCATAATAGAAATATCTAATCCAGAAGTATCATGATTTGGTAAATATTTATTTACTTTTGCAATCATTTGAGCATCGTGAGCTCTATTTTCATCTAACCAGAAAATTGCAGGAGTATTTGATAATCTTGATCTTGAAACTGCTAATTTAATCCAGTCTTGGATTGGTGCATCTTTAGTTTGACACATTCTGAAAATATCACCATTCTCTACATCAAAAGCAAATACTTCATTTCCATCTTTATCAGTAACTTTGATTTGACCGTCAGCTTTAGCTTGGAAAGTTTTATCATGTGAACCATATTCTTCAGCTTTTTGAGCCATCAGACCAACATTTGGAACAGTTCCCATTGTTTTAACATCTAATGCTCCATTTTCTTTACAATCATCAATAACAGCTTTGAAACTAGCTGCATATGCTCTATCTGGAATCATTGCAATTGTGTCTTCTTCTTTATCTTCAGCATTCCACATTTTCCCACCACCTTTGATCATAGCAGGCATAGACGCATCAATAATAACGTCTGAAGGAACATGTAAGTTAGTAATCCCTTTAGCAGAGTTTACCATTGCAAGTCTTGGTTGAGTAGCATAAACTGCAGCAATATCAGCTTCAATTTCAGCTTTTTTAGCTGCATCAACTTTGTCTAATTTAGAGTATAAATCACCTAAACCATTATTAAAGTTAACACCTAATTCATCAAATAAAGCAGAATGTTTAGCAATTAAATCTTTGAAATATACTTTTACAGCAAATCCGAACATAATTGGATCAGAAACTTTCATCATTGTTGCTTTTAGGTGTAAAGATAATAATACATCTTCTTTTTTAGCTCTTTCAATTGCATCAGCATAAAATTCTTGTAATGCTTTTGCATTCATAACAGTAGCATCAATAATTTCACCTGCAAGTACTTTTGTAGATGCTTTTAATACAGTTTCTGCACCTTTCTCATCAATGAAAGAGATTTTTAAATCATTTGCTTCATCAAAAGTTTTTGATACTTCAGAACCATAAAAATCACCTGAAGTCATACACGCTACATCAGTTTTAGAATCTTTTTCCCATTTACCCATTCTGTGTGGATTAGCTTTTGCATAATTTTTAACAGCACTTGGAGCTCTTCTATCTGAATTTCCTTCTCTTAACACAGGATTTACTGCACTTCCTGTAATTTTTGAATATCTAGCAGTAATTTCTTCACTAGCATCATAATTTGGAATATCGTAACCTTTTGCTTGTAATTCAGCAATTGCTGCTTTTAACTGAGGAACTGAAGCTGATATATTTGGTAATTTTACAATGTTAGCTTTTGGATCTTGAGTTAATGCTCCAAGTTCAGCTAAATCATCACTGATTTTTTGGTCATCTTTTAAATTTTCAGGGAAGTTAGCTAAAATTCTTCCAGCTAATGAAATATCTTTTGTAACCATTTCTATACCAGAGCTTTTTGTAAAAGCTTTGATAATTGGTAAAAAAGAGTATGTTGCTAAAGCTGGTGCTTCATCAACTTTCGTGTAAATGATTTTTGACATATTGTTTCCTAAATTTGAATTTTAATGTTGCCTACATAATAGCGACATTATTGTTTAAGGAAATTGAAAGTTGATTATATTTGTGAGCCTGAAAAATGATTGTTTCAATTTTTCACAAGTTCTAATTTATATTTTTAAATAAATCCTTAATTGATGCTGGTTTTTGTTGAGATACATCAGTTTTCATAATTGTTTCAGCTTCTTTATCAATTTTTGTTTCCACTTCTTTAACTTTTGTGTAACTTTTCTCAACACCTCTATTTGCATTAATATTATTAACATGTGAATTATAAGATTTTGAAAATTTGTGAAGTCCAGTTTTATTATCTCTTACAAAATACAAATAATCACTTTTTACAGGAAATATTGCTGCTTTTATTGCATCTAGACTTACTGCACATATTGGATGATCAGGTAAGCCTTCAAATTTGTAAGTATTATAAGATGTCTCATCTTCTTTTATTCTATCTGATGTTACTTTTATATGTGAATATTCACCATAGTTTAAAGTACCATCCATTTGTAGTTTCATACCTTTTTTTAATCTATTATGAATTACACTTGCAACAATTGGCATTTCATTTATACTTGCAGCTTCTTTTTGAATTACAGATGCTAAACTTAAATAATAGTACCATTTCTTTTTATCATAATATCCAAATATTTTTTTTGAAAATTCTTCATATTTTTTATTTGATTGAGAAAATAGGTAAAAAATCATATGGTCTTCTTTCATTCCTAAAGGTAATGAATATGTATCGGCAAGGATATTTCCATCATTTTTATATGCATGTTTATCATAAATTTCAATTAATCTTTTTTCATCTAGATTAAATTTTTTTGCTAACTGTTTTAGAAAAAAATGATATGTTTCTCCTGGAATTAATGTAACACTATTTAATGCTGCTTTTGAGGTAGTTAACTTATATATAAAATCCATTTTTGTTAATTTATTTTCATCAATATTTATCCAACCACTTTGTATAAAACCAGATGTTCTAATAATAATATTATCAATTATATTCATCTCAAAGCCACTTTTATTTAAGTATGATATAATATTATTAGTACTACCTTGAGGTATAAAAAGCACTTTTGTAGAGTTTAGTGGCATTGTTACATAAAATAGTACGACAATACAAGATATAAGGATAAATTCAATAATGTTAAAAACTATTAAACTCTTAGTAGTCTTTCTTTTAGTTATTATAATTTCACTGTTTTCATTTCTGTTTTCGGGCATAAAAATTGACTCTTTTTCTTTCGGGGATGTTTTAATTTCGCAATTTTATATTAAAATGGATAAAAAGCTTATTTTAGACATTGAAAACATCGAATATAAATCAAAAAAATCACAAGTAAAAAGTTCATTTGAAGATTTGAAAAAAAATATTGAGTTACTTCCTACTGTACTTAAAATTTTTCAAAGAATTCATATTGAAAGATTAAAAATAGATGATAATGAATTTACTATTGTTTTAGATAACAAAAATTTATATTTGGATAATAAATTTGTAAATATCTCTTCAAAGGTTGATTATATCTCTAATCAAGTAGTTTTTGATTTGTATTCACTTTATTTAAAAGATATAGAACTTTTAATAGATGGGAAAATAAAATTAGATTATTTTAAAGAAAATATAAATTTTTATGGTGGATATTTATATAAAGATTTACAAGGTAAAGCAAATGTTGAATTAGATAAAAAGCTAGCGAAATTTTATTTAGATTCTAAACCCTTTAAAAGTTTAAAATTCTTAAAAAAGTTTATAAATCTTCCAGTAGTTGCTGAATCTTGGATGTATGATAATATACAAGGAGATATAAGTTTAAAAGATTTTTATGGTGAATTTGATTTAGAGCATAATCAAATTTTATTGGACACTCTAGAGGGTAATGCAATAATTGATAATGCAAAAATTAGATTTCATAAGGATTTAAAAACTGTTGATACTAAAAGTGTAGAAATTAAATTTCATAATAATAATTTGTCATTTAAACTAAATGAACCAAAATATGCAGATATATTAATTGATGGTAGTAGTGTAGTTATCAACAATCTTACAAGCGCAAAAGATGGTGAGGTTATTATTGATATTAAGGCTAATTCTAAACTTGATGAAGAAGTATTAGCTATATTGAAAGCTTTTAAAATAAATATTCCATTAGTGCAAAAAAATGGACAAACTAATGCCCATGTTTACTTAAATATTCCCTATTCCTTATCAAAGAAAATGATTACAAAAGGTGAATTTCTAGTTTCAAATGCAGATATTTTAATAAATAAGTTTGCATTTTCGTCAAAAAAAGCTGAAATTCTTTTAGATGGAACTGATGTGATTATTAAAAATGCAGATTTTAAACACAAAAATATGATTGATGCAAATGTAAATTTAAAACTTGATACTAAAACTCTATTGGCTAGTGGCGATGCAAATATAAAATCATTTTTGATTGAAAAATCAAATGGTGAAAAAATACTACATATTCAAAATAAAAAAACACCGATGAACTTTGATTTTAATAAAAAAGTTGATATAAATCTTGATGCTTTAAGTACAAATATTAATATTACAGATTTAGTATATGTAAATATAAAAGATTTAAGTAAAATCACTCCATATTCAAAACTTTTAAAAGATATATCTATAAAAGAAGGAAATATAAATCTTCAAATAATAGATGATAAAAATATTAACTTTGATGCTTTTGTTAAAGGATTAGAATTCCCAATATTAAAAGATGGTAAAAAACTTACTAATTTAGATATAAAAGGAAAAATCAAAGATGAAATAGTTACTGTTTTATCAAAAGATGAAAATCTAAAAATTACAATTAAAGATAAGCAAAACCCTAGCATTGAGCTGAAAAATTTAGATATTTTAATAGATACTAAAAAAGAAGGTTCAGGAGTATTCCCTAATTTAGATATAAAATTATCAAATAGTAAACTAAATATTGGAGAATCAATTTATAACATAGTAAATGCAAATGTTTTAACTGACTCTAATAAAGTTTATTTTGATGGTAGTGTAAAAGATTTAGATATACCTTTGAAAAAAGATTCAAAGGTAGTTAAGAAATTAGATTTGGTAGGAAGTTATATAGATGGTGAAACTTCTTTAAAATCAAAGAACGATGACTTAAATTTAGAGTTAAAAAAAGATACTTTAGACATAAAATTAAACTCTTACGATATCTTATATTCTACATTGGATGAAAAAGAAAGTGGATTTAAAAATATTAATGTTAATGCTAAAAATTCTAATATTATAGTAAATGAAAAATATAAATTCATTTCAGATAATTTTGAATTAAGAATTCGTGATAATAGTAAATATTTACAGTTAAATCATAAAAAAACCGATATTACATTTAAAGAATCTGCTGACAAAAAAATTGATTTATTTTTAAATGATGTAAGTGATGAATTTATTAATGCAATTTTCAACAAGCAAATTTTAGTAGGTGGTAAACTAATGCTTCTTGCAAGTGGAGATATAAATAATTTAGATGGGAAATTAATATTGGAAAATACTAAGATTGAAGATTTAGCAATTTTAAACAACCTACTATTATTTATTCAATCTTCTCCTGCTCTTATAAATCCTCTTTTAGCTATTCCTTCTTTAGTAGGTATGGCTACGAATGGAGGTTTTAATCTCACGGGATATAAAATTATAAATGGGAATATTGAGTTTAACTATAGTAAAGAAAAAGAGTTATTACAAATTAAAAAGTTAGTTACAGTAGGAAATGGAATAGATTTTGATGGAACTGGCGAAATTAATTTAAAGGATTTAACAATAGATTCAAAAATTAAGTTGATATTTTTAAAAGATTATTCACGTATAGTTGGAGTGATTCCTGTTGTAAATTATGTGCTATTAGGTGATAATAATAGAGTTGAAACATTGGTAAACATATTTGGAGATTTAAACAATCCCAAAATATCTACAAATCTTACAAAAGATGCATTTAGTGTTCCTTTAAATATTGCAAAAAGAATATTAACTTCTCCTGCTAAACTTTTAGAATTTATTCAAGGAAATAGTAAAGAAGATGAAAGTAGTTTAAAGCCAAAGCCCCAAGAAGAAAAATAGGGCTTTGAACTTTTTATTCGTTTCTTAAAACGTCAATTACATCAATATTAGTAGCTTTTTTTGCTGGATAATAAGATGAAATAAGCACAATTATAGCTGCTCCAACTACGATTGAAATAAAGTCAGAAAGTGCTAAATCAAGTGGTAATTTAGCTGTTCCATAAACATCCGCAGGAAGTGATACGATTTCAAATGTATCTAAAACCCAATAACCAATAAAACCTAAAGCAATACCAGTTATAATCCCTGAAAATCCAATAATTACACCAACTCTTAGAAATATTGCTTTTATCTCTTTAGATGAAGCTCCCATAGACAAAAGTAGGGCAATCTCTTTTCTTCTACTCATAACAGTCATTAGAAGTGAAGAAATGATATTTAAAGAAGCAACTAGAATAATTAACATTAAAACTATAAATAATGCTGTTTTTTCCATTTTCATAGCTGCAAAGAAGTTTCCATTTTGTTGCCACCAACCAATAACACTATTTCCTGTATCTTCAAGTGAAATTTTTAGTTTTTCAATATCTGCAAAAGCATCATTTGAAAAAACATGGATACCATCATATTGTCCAACTTCTTTTTTCAATAAAGTTTGTAATGCCTCAATTGAAGTATACATATAAGCTTTATCATAGGCGTTTAAGCCAGATGTAAAAGAGTTTAAGTAAGTGAATCTTTTCATTTTTGGCATCATGGAA
>Ga0193961_1000137_pt1 | contig 28297 bp, 11 predicted proteins | sample FB_4_MG_FD_140371 | JGI IMG/M metagenome (GOLD analysis project Ga0193961, IMG submission 140371) | Microbial mat bacterial communities from the Broadkill River, Lewes, Delaware, United States - FB_4_MG | ecosystem: Environmental > Aquatic > Freshwater > River > Microbial mats | place: USA...
AGATCATTTACATTAACTTGACTATTACGTCTCGTTTTGTGTGGCGGATTATAATACAATTACTTCTCTTTGTCAATAGCTTTAGCTAAATAGTAGCTTAAATTTTGGAATTCGTGTTTTTCTGTTTTTACAAATTATAATTATCTATATATACTAAAATATATATTCTGCCTTTTTTATTTGTGTATTTTTTTATTTCGAGTAAATTATTATATTTAGCAATTTGTTTATTTGATAAATTATAATCATTAAATAAAGACATTAATTCTCTTTTTGCCCTGCTTCTAGCTAAATTTTCCTGATAATGTTTTCCTTTGAAATGTTTATTGGCTTTTCCGATACCAAAAAACTTATATGAAACATTACCTTTTATCCATGAAAAATCTTCATCTTTATTAATTTCAATATTACTTTTTAAAAGTCTTTTAATTTTAATATCTGCAATTTTCTCAAATACTCCATTAGGATATTGTTTTTTATACGATTTTAATAGTTCTATATCTGAACTATTCTTTACTTCGTCCCAATATTGTTTTTCAGATTCGTTGGAATATAAATATGTGCAAAATAATAAAACAATAAGTAAAGATTTCATAGTTTAATAACCTTTGCTCCGTATCCGCCCTCTTTTGCTGTCGCATCATTATAACTTCGTACACTTGGATGTGTATCTAAAAATAGTGCTACAGCACGTGATAATTTACCTGTACCAATTCCATGATATACCAAAACTTCATCAAAACCAGCCATCAAACTGTCAGAAAGAAATTTATCTAAATTTTCAATAGCTTCATCTGCTCGTTGACCATGGAGATCTAATTTAATATATCCAGAATCAGGTTTTTGCACTTTTATTTGTACTGTTTTTGGTTTTACTTTTGGAATATTTCCACTTCTTTGTAAATTACTTAATGGTAATTGTAGTTTCATTCCATCATTTGTTTCTACTGTAGCTTTTTTCCCTTTAATTGAGATCAATATACCTTTTGTATTATTGTATTTAACTCTATCTCCTACTTTTAAATTAATAGGATCCTGATTTTTTTCAATTTTTATCTCTTGTTTCTGTTTATGAACTCTGTTTAAAATTTGATGTTGTTCTTTTGTATTATTTAATTTAACTGCTTTTTTAACTTCATTTATTGCATCACCAAACTCTTTTTCAAGTTTATTTTTTTGTAACACAATATCATTATCCATAGATTCTTTTTTATCTTTTAAATGTTTTTCTAATTGTTTTGTTTTATCTATTTTTTTATCAAGTAAAGAAATTTTTTCTTTATATTCTCTTTCTAAATCGCTACTTCTTTGTATTAAATCATTTAGTTTATCTTTATCATCTCCGTAAACAGCTTTAGCCTTTTTAACAATTCCTAGAGGAATATGATACCTTTGAGCAGTTTCAAATGCGTATGATTTTCCAATCGTACCTTGTAAAAACTCATAAGTAGGAACTCGTGCAACTTCATCATAAATAGCTGCAATTAAATCGACTTTTGAATTTGCTGCTAAAAGTGCTGCTAATCTTTTATGGTGAGTTGTAACAATTATTTTAATATTTTTTTCAATAAGTTCTTCAATAATCACTTTAAATAAGGATGCGGCTTCATCACTGTCTGTACCTAATTCTATTTCATCTACCCCTACAATAGTATCATTTTTTGTAAATAATTTACTAAATTCCAACATACGACCTGCAAATGTAGAGATATCATTTTTTACACTTTGAGGATCATCTAGTATTGCTGATATATCTTTAAATGTGCCTATTTTTGTTGCTTTATCACAAGAATAAGGAATCAAATATTTAGACATATAGACTGCACTAAGTATAGATTTAAGGAGCATAGTTTTACCACCTGCATTTACTCCTGTAATCATAATCACACTTTTACTAAAATCTATACTTACACTTTTTGCATTATGTAATGCAGGATGTTTAAAATCAACCAATTCTTGTGACTTATTATTATTTTTATTTGGTAAAATAAAATTATAATCATGTATTTTTGCAAATTCTATTCTCGCTTGATAATGGTCGTATCTATCAAACTCTTTATTGATAAACTTTAAAAACATAAGTTGTTTAGCTAAAATCGAACTAAATTCTTTTGTGATTTTATAAAGTATATCCTCTTTTAAGTTTATCAAATCAGATTGTTTTTGTTTTAATTCACTAACACTATGAGGAATAACATAAAAAAAACCTCCCTGACTTCTATCCATAACTTTTGCTTTTAAGACATGATTAAATCCAGCTCTTACCATAAGTGTTTGTTCTCCATGAACTAAATGCACTTGATGGTCAACTAAATATGGCTGCAAACCTTTACTATTAATCACACTATAAAGTTTTTGCTTTATTGCATCTCTATTTGTATATAAACTTGAGTTAACTCTATCTAAATCTTCACTAAACCCATGTTCTATTTCACCTTTATCTGTAAATGCATCAATTACTGAATCAAGTTCTTTAGGTATAATTATTTTATCTATCCAATTTTCTAATTTTCCTGTAAATGAAAATTTTTTTAGATATTGAAAATACATAATTATTTTGATAAATTCAAAAATCTCATAAATTTTTAATACACCTTGTTTTTGCAAATAATTTAAAGGCCCATACAATTCTGTTAATTTTGGGGGAGTTTTTAATTCAAAGTTTTCTAATTCTTTGATAAGAGTATGGTGAATATTAATATCTCCATCTATTTTAATACTTTTTTCTCTACTAAATAGAGAAGATAGTTTCTCTAAGTGAGTTACTATGTCTAATTTTTTTGCTATCATTTAATCTAATTCCAATTTAAATATCTACGATTGTGTTACTAAATAGTAACCCATTCCTGATACATTTTTAATACTATTTTTGCCTATTTTTGATCTTAATTTACTTAAAATTGATTTTAAGGCAGAATCCGTTGCATCATAGGGATCATCCCATAATTGATCTTTTATATCAAGTGTGGAAATTGTTTTATCCATATTATTAATAAAAATCTCTAATAATCTATTTTCACTTGATGTAATATGAATCTCTTTATTATTATTATACAGTAATTTCGTTGATAAGTCATATACTGTATCATTTGAAAATTTCAATACATTACAACCTGTTCTAAGGATATCTTTTACAGCTAACTTAAAAGCACCATATAGCTCATCAAACACTACAGGTTTTACAATATAACTAATAAGTTTTAATGATGTAGCTTCTAAAAGAATCTCTTTATTTGTATATGCTGTTAATAAAATAATTGGTATATTATAATCATCTTCTCTAATAATTTTTGAAAACTCTATTCCATTCATTTCTGATAAATTAATATCGCTTAAAATAATATCGGGTTTTTTTATTTGATATTGAGCCAAAGCATCTTCAGCATTTTCAAAAATTTGTACATCATGAAAAATAATTTCAAGTGTTTTCACTACACTATTTCTGATTGCAGCATCATCTTCTATGTACATTAAAGTTAAGGTTTTTAATATTTTTTCTTCTTCAAAATTCATTTTTCAGAATACAAAATTAATACTTATATTACAATAAAATAAAAAATAAAAATATATTTAGCAACTTTTAGTAACTTTTGTATATAATTTGTTTCATTATTATAAAGGAAATATATTTCTATGAAAACTCACTTTAAAAAATTGACTTACTCTTATGTTTTAGTACATTTATTGTTTGGATTAAATGCAAATGCTACAAGCTTAAGGGACTCTGTAGAACAAACTATAAATACAAATCCCGATATTATTGCAGAGCACTATAATAAAAAAGAAAATAGAATAAATATACAAAAAGAAGAAAGTGATTATTATCCTACTTTAGATTTTACAACGTATGTTGAAGAATCTACAACAAAAAGTGACTACGAAGATGCTACTAGAGATACAAATGTAGATAAAAATGGATGGAATGCCAATTTAAAATTTGAACAAGTTTTATATGATGGGGGACAAACACCCAAAGAGATTGAACAGTTTAGACATAAATATTATAATATAAAATTTACAAGTAATGATGCAGTTGAAAATATAATATTAGAAGTTACAAATACCTATTTAGACCTTCTATTGAACCAAACACTTGAAGCATTTGGAAAATTTAAGTTAAAAGCACATAATTATTATTTAAAACTTGCAGAAGAAAAAGAAGATATTAGTGGTGAGATATTAGATAGACTTCAAGTACAATCAAAAATAAGCTCACTTATTGACAGCAATTTAAACCAAGAAGTTAAAAATCAAAAATCATTTAGTATATATGAGAAACTTACTGGAGAAAGTATTTCAGGCAATATTTGTAGACCAATCATCGACGAAACACTAATTCCTAAAACTTTAGAAGCAGCTATAGCACATGCTATCAATAATGATAATAGAATCCGTGCACAGTATGAATTAGTTCAGGAACAAAAAGCAGCAATATCAATACAACAAGCAAAATTCTTGCCAGACTTAAAACTGCAAGTTCAAGCAGATTGGGATAATGACTTAAAACTTGAAGAAAACGGTCAAAAAGATATCTATAGAGCAAGATTAGAGTCTTCATGGAATTTCTACGAAGGTGGAAAAGATTCTATTGAACTTCAACGAGAAAAAATTACAATGCTAAAAGAAAGAAAAGTTCTTGATGCAATTAAAAATGATGTACGTGATGAAATTAAAGGGACTTACAATACTTATTTTCAACTTAAAAAAAGAATTGAAAATTTAAGAAAGTTTGTTGATATTAATAATCAAATTGTTACAGTATATAGAGAACAATTAAAAGAAGGAAGTAGAACATTTTTAGATTTATTAAATGCAGAAACAGAGGTATTTAGAACTAAAATTTTACTTGAAGAAGAAGAAATCAACAGATATAAAGAATATTTCAATATATTAAAGGCATTAAATAAATTAAGTGATAGTATTTTAACTAAAGAAAATATCGAATGTAAACCATTTGATTTAAGTACTATTTTACCTGATTATGAAACACAATATAAAAGTGCTGAAGCAGAATTAGAAGAAACTTCTAAAGAATTAGGACTAGAGGAGTAAATAGGTGGCAACCACTATCCATGAAGAAAATTTAGATATATTAAGCGAACAACGAGAGGTTGATTCATTACTTGCCTCGCTGTTTTTTTTAGCTAAATATTTCAAAAGAACAACATCAAGAGCTACATTAGTATCAGGTTTTGCATTAGATAATAGAACTATGAATGTTAAAAACTTTGTAGAATCATCAAAAAGAATCGGTCTTATATCAAAAGTTGTTCATAGAGAAATAGAAGAAATATCAAGATTTGCATTGCCTTCTGTATTAATTTTAGAAGATAATAAAGCATGCGTTTTAGTTGACTTTGATATAGATAAAAATGAAGCTAAAATTATATATCCAGAAATTAGCGAAGGTGAAACTGTAATATCATTGGATGATCTTAGTCAAATGTATACTGGCGAAATAATTGTAATTAAACCCACATATGATTTCAGCAATAGAATATCAGATGAAATAGTAATTGATGAACCAAGAAAATGGTTTTTTGGGGCTATGAAACGAAATATGTTTATCTATCAAAAAGTTATAATTGCAGCTATTTTAATAAATCTTTTTGTACTAGCCACTCCACTTTTTATGAAAAATGTATTTGATAGAGTTTTACCAAATAATGGTATTGAAACACTTTGGGCAATGGCCTTTGGTATTGGTATTATTATGATATTTGATTTTATTCTCAAACTCCTACGTTCATATTATTTAGGAAGTGCTGGAAAACGAGCTGATGTTGTTATGTCAAATAAAATATTTAATCAAGTACTTAGCATCCAGCTTGACGAAAAACCATCTTCTACTGGTCAATTTGTAAGTAGATTACAATCATTTGAATCAGTGCGTGATTTTTTTACAAGTGCAACAATAGTTGCTATTGTTGATGTTCCTTTTGTATTCTTATTTTTATTTGTTATTTTCTTCTTTAGTGGACCACTTGGATGGGTTCCAGTTGCTGCAATTATCATCATTCTAGTTTTTTCTATTATTATACAAAAGAAAACAAAAGCAATTTCAGAAAAATCTTCAAAAGAAGACCAACTTAAACAAACTACTCTGCATGAAACAGTATCAGGACTAGAAGTTATTAAAAGTATTGGCGCATATAGTAGAATGAAAGCGCATTGGGATCAAGCACTTATTCAAACAACATATTTTAATGAAAAACTACAATTTTTATCTCAGTTAAATAGTACATTTACAGCACTTGTTTCTCAAGGAGCTAATATTGCAATCATTATTGTAGGTGTATATATGGCTATTGAAGGTGATGCTTCAATGGGTGGAATAGTTGCAGCTATGATGTTAACAGGTAAAGTATTAGGTCCACTAGGTCAAATTGTAGGGATGGTTTTAAGATATGACAAAGCGATGATTGCACTACGTAACATTGATGAAATCATGGATATGAAAACAGAAAAACATGGTACAGGACTTTTAAGTAGACCAAATTTATCTGGAGATATAGAATTTAAAGATGTACACTTTAGTTATAAAGGTCAAAATTTAGAGACATTAAAAAATATAAATCTTACAATTAAAGAGGGTGAAAAAGTAGCTATTTTAGGGAAAATTGGTTGTGGTAAATCTACATTAACAAAACTTATTTTAAATCTATATTCACCAACTAAAGGATCTGTTTTAATAGATAAAACAGATGTAAGACAAATTAGTGCAGCAGACTTACGTCACGCTATTGGTGTAGTTCCACAAGAAGCATTCCTTTTTATGGGAACAGTAAAAGACAATATCACAGTAAGTGAACAGTTTGTTACAGATGAAGAAGTAATAGCAGCAGCTAAACTAGCAGGTGTTCATGAATTTTTAGGGAAACATGAAGCGGGTTACGATTTAATTGTAGGTGAGCGAGGAGAAGGACTAAGTGGAGGTGAGAGACAATCAATAACACTTGCTCGTGCACTTATATCAAATCCAGGTATACTGATTATGGATGAACCTACAAATTCTATGGATAGACAAACAGAAAATCAATTTATTAAAAAAATGGAAACGATAAAAGATAACAAAACACTTATTATTGTGACACATAAAACAGCATTACTTTCACTTGTAGATAGAGTAATTATTGTTGATGAGGGTCGTATTATTGCAGATGGACCAAAAGAAAAAGTACTTGCACCAAAGGCAAGGGGTTAAAATGGATGATTTTTCAATCAGTCTAAATGATATAGAAAAAGACCTTGGTAAAAAAGAATCTAATAAAAAATCTAATGATTTTGATTTTATACCAAATGAAATAGAAGATTTAAAACAAACTCAGAATACAAACAATTCTAGTTTAAAAACACCCAATAAACAAATAAATCAAGAATTAGATTTATCTTTAAATACAAATTTGGATTTAAATAAAATTGATGAAGAAAATGTAATAACTGAAGCTCCAAAACCTGAATTAGAACCTAGATCTAATGATAAACCAAAAAATGAAGTAGTAGAAGAGATACAAGAAGAGAAAAGTCAAGAGAGAAAAAGAAAAAAAAACAAAATTAAAGATTCTGAAGATGTAAGTTTTGTTCATGGTCTTTATAAAGCTTCAAATTACAAAATTCCTATGAAAATAAATGCACTTTTTGGTTTCTTTATCTCACTTATTATACTACTTGTAGTCTGGGGGAATTTTGCTAGTATTGATGAACTAACACGTGGGGAAGGAAAAGTAATACCATCAAGTAAAATACAAAAAGTACAATATCTAGATGGTGGTTTAATCGCAGCTATTCTTGTAAAAGAAGGTGAACACGTAACAATAGGTCAGTCTCTTTTAAAAATTGATACGACAAGAGTAATGGCTTCGTTTGATGAAACACAGGAAAATATTTACTCATTAGAAGCAAAACAAGTGCGATTAAAAGAAGAACTTAATGCAAACTATAATAAAGCTTTACCAAAACTTGAATTCTCAAATGAGCTAAAATATAATGCTGAGCAATATATAAATAGTGAATTACAAGTATTTAAAAATAAATTTTTTGAAAGAAAAAATAATTTAAAAATTGTACGTCTACAATATTTACAAAGAAAACAAGAACTTAAAGAGATTAAAGCTACCGCTTCTCAATTAGAAGAAAAACTTTTACTTGAAAAAAAGCAATATGATGCCATGGAAAGTTTAGTAAAGTCTGGTTCAAAATCTAAACTAGAGCTTATTGATAAAGAAAAAGAGGTAAATCAAATAGAAAATGATTTAGAGACAACTCTTTTATCTATCTCTAGAACAGAATTATCAATTGAAGAAGCAAAATCATTAATGAGTGAAAAAAAGCAAACAATAAAATCTGCTGTTTCTGTTGAACTTCAAGAAATTATTGCTGAAATTAAAAAGATTAAATCTAGACTTGTTACAGATACTGATAAACTTGAAAAAACAACTATCAAATCACCTGCAACTGGTACAATCAAACAAATAAATATAAATACCATAGGAGCGGTTGTTCAATCTGGCGTTGACTTAATAGAGATTGTACCTGATAGTGATATTTTGTTTATTGAAGCAAAAATCGATCCTAAAGATATTGCTTTTATTAGTCCTGATTTGGATGTATTAGTAAAACTAACAGCTTATGATTTTTCTATTTATGGCGGACTTAAGGGTCGTATTGTAGAAATATCTGCTGATAGTATAGTAGATACAGAATCAAAAGATGGAAAAAGTTATTATAAAGTTGTAGTTAAAACAGATAAAAACTACTTAGAATATAATAATGAAAAACTTACAATCATACCAGGAATGGTAGCTAGTGTAGATATTATTACAGGGAAAAAAACAATTATAGATTTTTTCCTAAAACCAATTTTAAAAGTCAAACAAGGGGCATTACATGAACGATAATTTTAAAAATATTCTAAAACTATTTTTATTGATTGTATTAGTTATTACAAATTTAGAAGCAAACAAAAAAGCAGAAGTAAAAACTTATGACTTTACAAATGAAAATGTTTTGCATGATGCCGTTAGAGCGCATGACTTTGAGATGGTTAAATACCTTGTAAACCAAGGTGTAAATATCGACAAACAAGATGAATATGGATACAGTCCTTTGCATTTAGCAGTTAGATTGCATCAATATAATATCAGTTCGTATTTGATTGATAATAAAGCAGTTGTAAATACTATAGATAGCTATGATGATACACCTTTAATTGATGCAACAAGAAACAATGATACAAATATCTCAAAACTACTAATTTGTCATGGTGCAAATAGAAATGTTGTCGATGCTTATGGAATGACAACATTACAAAATAGTGCCAAAAATAAAAATCAAGAAGTGGTAAACCTTTTAAGAGTAGATAACTTAAAACCTTATTGTCAAGAAGAACTCAAAATTTCTATGCATCCGTTTGAAGTTAGCCATAACAATGCTTATTCTAAGAAAATTTGCGGTGATATTATTAAAGGTTTTGTAGTAGATCTTCAAGTTGAATTTAAAGATGAAGATGATGAAGTATTTGGACCATTTAAAGCAGAATTTAGCAATGAAACAAAAAACTGGTGTATTGATACTGATACTACCACATTAGAAGATGATATGTATCAAGTAAAAGCTATTGCAAAAGATTATGTAGTAAATGAAGCATCAGATAGTAACCTTGGTTATGTGTATTCTCAAAAGCTAGATATTATATTTGATGATGTTAATTCGACAACTTACCCTTATCCTCGAATTTGTGGTACAACTAATTCTGATGCTATTGATATTGTTGAAGTATCATTAACTGATAAAAATAATAATATGTATGGGATATATCCAGCTATTATTGATGATAAAGCAAAAAGATGGTGTGCTGATGTTAGTGATAAACTAGAACATGGTTATTATAAAATAAGCCTTAATGCTTTTGACTTATATGATCAATATTTACTTGCTACTAAAGAGAACTATTTTGTGAATACAGCACAATTTGAAATTGTAATTGATGATGTAAAAGAGATCAATAATCTTCCAAGGGAAGTATGTGGTACAACAAATAAAAATAATCTCATAAATGTAAATATTGAATTCACTGATGAAAATATGATTTCATACAAACTACCAAAAGCACAAATAAATGATATTAACCAAACATGGTGTTCTGTAATTACTGAAATACCACCAAAGGGTATTTATACAATAAAAGCAACAGGAACTACAACAAAAAAAGAGATTGCAACAGATACATATGAATCATACAATTTAGGTAACCTTATTAATAACAATGATCCAAAAATCAGTATTAATGACTACAACGAAACTATCGGTAATAAACCACAAATATGTGGAAAAATACTAGATGGAAATGTAGTAAAAGGAAAAATCACAATTAAAAATGCAAATGATATTGAGCAAGGTACATATAAAATAAAAATAGATGCTGAAAATAAAACATGGTGTTCAAAAGTTACAGATACTCTAAAAAATGAAGTGTATTCAGTAACTGCAAATGTTTACAATGGTAAAAAAACTCATGCGACAGCTACAACAAATTTTGAAGTTTATGTTATACCTGAGCTTTATGAATCATTGATGAAAGAATTTCAAAATGATATGCAATCATGGAATGCAAACCTAGATAGAAATAGTCTTGTATTTAGTTTTAGAGACCCAAAAGCTTTATTTAAAAGAGGAAGTACTGAATTAAATGATAGATTTAAAAATATTTTATTAGATTTTTTCCCAAGATACGTAAAAGTAACACATGAATATAAACAACATATTCAAAACATCATTATAGAGGGTCACTCATCATCAGAAAATGGTATGGGAAAAACAAAAGAAGAAAAATTTAAGTTAAACAAAATAGTATCTATTAAAAGAGCAGACAATGTATTATCATATACAAATAAAATAGTAAGCAAAAATATTGGTAACAATATCTTATGGGTAATTGATACATTTGAGTCAAATGGATTATCGTCATCAAATTTAATCTATAATACAAACGGTACAGAAAATAGAGAAATGTCAAGAAGAGTAGAGTTTAGAATCAAAAATATTCGATCATCATTAATAAAAAAAGGAAAATAACGTGAAAACAAAATTATATATAGTACTAATGTTGTTTGTAGTTTTAATAACAGGTTGTAACCAAAAACAAAAACAGTTTACAATTGTCCAAGAAAATGATAAAAAAGGTGTGATTAATGAATCTGGATATATTGTTGTTAAGCCAATTTATAAACAAGTATTTCGATTTGATGGTAGTGATAATTTTATAACACATCCAAACTTTGTTAATTTACACTGGTTACATAACGAGGCAGATTATGCTTACTCTATAGTAGAAAATATCAACAATAAATTTGGAATCATAGATCAAAAAGGAAACTTATTATTAAAACCAATTTATGATTCTATTACTTACTTCTTTGATGGTTTTATGAGAGTACAAATTGGAGATAAGTATGGTTTAGTTGATGAAGAATTTAATATCGTTTTAAAACCAATATACAATAAAATTGATGAATTTACAGATGATATTGCTATTGTACAAAACAATGGAAAATATGGGTGTATCGACAAAAATATGAGAATTAAAATTAAACCTACTTATGACAAAATTTATTTTCAACAAGAGGAATTTTTAAGAACTCGTTTAAATAATAAATGGGGATACTTAGATAATAAGTGTAATGTACTTTCAAAACCAATTTTTGATTACGCTTATGATTTTTCAAATAAAATAGCAAAAGTAATCATTCATGAAAGAGTTGGGTACATTAACAGTGACGGAAAGTTATTGTCTAAACCAATATTTAAAGATGATAGTTTGTCCTTTTAAGTTATAATTTTTTATGAAAAAACTCCTTTCACTTATAACTATTTTTTTATTTGCAACATATTTGTTTTCTGCATATTCACCAAAGAATATCAGTAAAGCAAATCTTACAAAGATAAAAAAGAAGTATGGAAAAAAAGCTGAAAAAAGAGTAATACTTTGGGACAGAATGTTACAAAAATCAAAAGGCAAAAAGACTGTTAAAAAATTAAAAGCAGTAAATGATTTTTTTAATAAAATAAAATATATGTCAGATAGAAAAGTCTGGAAAAAGGAAGATTATTGGGCTTCTCCTTTTGAATTTCTAGGTGTTGGTTCTGGTGATTGTGAAGACTACGCAATCGCAAAATATTTTGCACTAAGAGCACTAGGTGTTCCAGACGAAAAGTTAAAAATAACCTATGTAAAGTTACGTCAAAGAGGAAAATCAATTGCACATATGGTATTAAACTATTACCATAAACCAACATCAACCCCAATTATCTTAGATAACGCTAATAAATCACTTAAACTTGCAACAAAACGTAAAGATCTAAAACCTATTTACAGTTTTAATGCCTCTGGATTATGGGAAGCAAAAAATAAAACTAAAAGTTTAAAAAGTAAAGGAAAAAATAAACTAAAAAAATGGCAATCTATGATGTCAAGAATTTAATTTATAAAGGAAAAACAAATGTCATTATCCAAACAACTCTATATAATTATATCATTTATTTTTTTAATGATATTTACAGGAAATTTTATCATCAGTGTAAACAACTTCACTGAATACCTGCAAATTGAATCAAAAACTAAATCACAAGATACAGCAACATCTTTAGGAGTGAGATTAAAACCACTCATTAATGAAAATATTAATGATCCTGAGATTGGACTTATTATGAGCGCCATAGGAAATAGTGGTTTTTACAAAGAAATTCGATTGGAAATAACACAATTTGAATTTTCCAATACACAATTATTAGATTATCATGATCTTGATTCAACTTATCATATTACAAATGTAAGCGTATCTAAAAAAGATGGTGTAATAGTAGATGTTCAAGAAGACAATGATATGGCGAATGAATTAGCTGAATTAGAAGGTGAAGATATTTCTGATTTAGCAGAACAAACTATCTATACTTTTATTCCTGATACAAAATTTCCAAAGAAAAAAGAGCTCTCTGTACAATTTACAGCTAGTAATGGAATCCAAAATAAAGAACTTATATCAATTATTGAAATAAATAGAGTACCCGTACAAATCATAAGAGAAGAAAAATTTGATGATATTCCCCAATGGTTTATCGATCAACTTCCATTAACAATGATTGAAACAAAAAGTGAAATAGCAAAATGGAAAACTCAAGCAATAGTTTATGTAAGTGCCAACGCAGGTGATGCATACGCAAAACTTTACTCACAAGCAAAAGGTGCCATATATTATGCTGCAATATCGTTTACAATCGCATTGATTATTTTGATTATATTTTTACAATATATACTCAAGCCATTAACTAAAATTGAAAGACTAGCAAAAGATATTTCATTAGGTGATTTTACCACTATAAAAGAGTTGCCATGGACTACAGAACTTCGTAATGTTTCAATATCAATGAATGATATGTCAGAAAAAATTAAAAATATGATAAGTAAACTCAATAAAAATTTAGAAAAAATGACAGATCAATTATCTAAAGATGATTTAACAAACTTACAACTTGAGCAAACATTTCAAACTGATATGAAACAGATGTTTATCAAAAAAATTGATGGATATGTTATGAGTATAAAAATAGATAATTTTGGACACTTTGCAAAAAATACTCCACATAAAAAAGTTGATCAGTTTTTAAAAGACTTTGCTAATATATTAAAATCTTGTGATGATTGTGAAGCTTACAGGTTTTTTGGATCAACATTTGCCATGATATCACGAAAAAAAGAACAAAAAGATATCGAACAGTTAATATCTAACATTAAAATGTCTCTTGAAAAATTAGGTACACAATATGAATTACAAAGTATCGCACATATAGGAGTTACTCCGTTTAATCCTATTAGTACAACAGATGCTATTTTAGCACAAGCAAATGAAGCCTATGAGATGGCAAAACAAGTTGGTAACAATGAAGCATTTATTCGAGATAAAGATGATTTAGCAAGGGATATGCTTGAGTGGAAAGAGTTGATTAAAGATATTGTTTATAATAATAAATTTACAGTAGATTATATCAACCAATCGGTACAAATGGATAATCCATCTATTTTATTACTTGAAGAAGCCTTCACATCTGCTCGAGATAAAAATGGTGAGAAAATCGCAATAGGAACTTTTATCTCTATTGCTGAAAAGTATGATATGGTTATTGATTTTGATAAAGCCGTTATAAAAGAAGTTATAAATAATATCAAGACTAATAATACTGAAAATGAAATATTAATTAATTTAGCATTTGACTCACTTCTTAATGGAGATTTTAAAAATTGGATTAAAGATACTTTAATAGAAAATTCTGACATAGCCTCTCAACTTGTATTTAGTGTAACTGCCTATGGTTGTGTAAGAGATACACAGAGTTTTAAAGATTTTGCAGATTTAGTACATACTTACAATGGTAAAATAATTGTTAAAAGATTTGAAACAAAATTTATACCACTTGATACGTTAAAAGATTTTAATTTAGACTATATTAGGCTTGCTAGAGACTATACAAATGGAATCACAAATGATTATACAAAACAAAGTTTTGTTGAATCTATTTGTGAGGGTTCAAAACTTTTAAATATAAAAGTATTTTCAGAAAATGTAAATGATGCTGACTGTTTTATAACACTAAAAGAGTTAGGACTTTACAGTACAATTATGGCGAATAAAAAAGAAAAGGAAAAATAATGCTTAAAAAAATAATATTAATCAGTTTAATAACTTGTTCAATACTAAATGCAAAACAAATTGTTATAGCGACTGGTGGAATAAATGGAAATTATTTCAAAGTAGGAAATGATATCAATACAAAAGTTTATAATGGAAAAGCAAAGGTTCTAAATACACAAGGAAGTGTTGAAAATATGCTTATGGTTGCAAATGGGGAAGCTGATATTGCACTTGTTCAAGCAGATGCGTTAGCAATGTTAGAAACATTTTATATGGATGAAGGAAAAACAAAAGATGACCTAGTTGAAGTTATGGGAAAACTTTATGAGGAAACTGTACATATCCTAGTACCTGAAAAAAGTAAAATACATACAATAGAAGAATTAGACAATAAAGTCATTGTAAGTGGTGGTGTTTCGAGTGGTACAACATTAACAGCCTCATCAATTGCAGAAGAGTATGGTATAAAGTTTAAAAGTATTAGAAATAGTTCTACATCAAAAGGGATTAAATTATTAAAACGGCATAAAATTGATGCCCTATTTTATGTAACAAAATCACCTTCTCATAGACTAATGAAATATAAAAACTTTCGTATGATTGAGGTAGTTGATGAAGGAAATAAAAACGAATATTTAAAAAGTGTTACATTACCCCAAACAACTTATCAGTTCTTAGATTATGATACTCGAACATATGCTATTGATACTATTGTAATAATTAAAAAAGGTTCAAGAGAGAATTCTAGAATTAAAGAATATTTGGCAACACTTGGAACAGCTGTAGTCAATAATGAAGATTCAGATGATACAGAAGACAGAGAAAAAGTAGAGCCAACTTTTAAAATTCCAAAAGAGATCATAGAGAAATATACTAAAAGATATGGAAATGGTGCTTTAGTAAGATTAAACTATCTGGATAGAACAGTAAGAAGATTAAAAGAAAAAACACTTACTGAGCAACTTTCTAAAATAAATACAATTGTCAATAAATTAAATTATGCATCAGATAGACAACATTGGAAACAAGAAAATTATTGGGCAACTCCACTTGAAACATTTGGAACAAGTTATGCAGATACAGAAGATATTGCATTATTAAAATATATTTTATTAGTAAAAACTGGATTAAATCCAAAAAATATACAAATTATTCAAAAGAAAAAAGAATTTAAATATAATGGAGAATCAAATAAAGAAAATATTTCATTACTTTACTTTCCAAAACCAAATGCAGAACCTATCGTATTGGACTATTCAAGAGCAAATATGCCAATTTATACATATGATAAACAATTTAAGTATTCAATTATAAAATCTGCCCAAAATCCATTATGGAACAAAATTTTTGATAATGATACAGAAAATGAAGATTTAGATAATATTATGATGGTGTTAGGTGTAAAACGATAAATAAAAAGAAGAGATACAAGAATCTCTTCTAAAAACTGTTAAAACTTCTATAAAAGATATACCCTTGTATATCTTTTATTAGTCTACTTTAAAAATCTCCTTGAATAACTTCAATCTCTTCATTTATAAATACTGACACATCTGTATTAGTATTATTTACATATTCAGTAAAGTCACCCTCTTCTCCATCAACTGTAGTAGATGTATCAGATTTTGTCCACTCTTCACTTGTACCAAAGTCTATAACATCACCATCATCACCTACAAATACTAAATCATTATCGTCATCAGTCATATCAATTATAGAGTCTAAATCAATGTCAATTTTTTGATCTATATCATTATCCATATTAATAGTTTCGATATTGCTAATATTTTGTGCCACTGCTGATAAATCAATGTCACCCTCATCATCTAAAATCAATACATCTTGCCCTAGTCCTGTATCTATTGTAGTAACTCCATCGTAAGTTACCTCATCGTCTAGATTAATTGTTTCTGTGTTTGTAGTTACTATTGGATCGACACCATCAATTGTACTATTATTATTATCAACCTCATAAGCACTAAATGTAGTATCAACATTTACTGTACCAGAAATATTTTCATCTGTTGTTACTTGTAAATCATTATACTCATCTTCAGTTAATGTAAGCATTCCAGCTGTACTTTGGTCACTTGGATGAATATTTTGATTAATAGATCCATCATCATTAACTATTACAATTTGAACGCCTGCATTTAAAGAGTTAGATAAAACATCTCCCGCCGCATTTGTAAGTTGCATATCACCTTCAATACTTAAAGTAATAGATCCTAACTTTTCATTATTATCTAAACCTGATGGTAACTCTAAGTTAAGTTGTAACGTATCATCAACAAATGATATGCTTTCATTATTTTCATGTACTATTTCGGCATCACTTACAAAATCATCTACTGTGATTGTTTTTGTTAAGCTATAAGAATCTCCTGTTGTTAATTCCGTTGCAATTGCATCAATTGAGATATTACCTTCTAAATCATCAGCATCTGTTGCCGACATTTTTATGCTTTTTAGAACCTCTTTATAGTCCACATCACTTGGGTTTAAATCAATTGAAACAACACCATTATTATCTTTAGATGCAACAATTATTTGACCATCAACTTCATATGTAACATTTGCACTATCACCTAAACCGTCAATTGTGATATTTAGAACCTCTGATCCATCTGTATCATTTAATGTTAAGCCTGTAACTTTTAATGGTACTTCAATACCTTCATCGGTAGCCTCTTGATCTCCAATTTGTACACGTACTTTACTATTTTTAGTAAAATCACTCGCAACACCTTGTACATCAACATTTATAGTAGTACTTTGTGCAGTTTCAAGTGTACTTGTAATATTTCCAGCTGTATCTACAGTTTTTACATCCATTCCTAACTCAAAACTTCCACTAACATGTTCTGGTGCAGTAAACGTAATATTTTCACTATCTTCAAGTGTTACTCCAGTTAAAGATACTATACCATCTACTGATGTATATTCTGTTCCATTTAATTCAATAATACCGCCATCAGGGATATTCGTTAAGTCAATATTAAGTGTTTCAGAACCATCTACATCATCCATAGAAATATTTAAATTTAAATTAATTGAACTATCTTCATCTCCCTGTGCAGTTGAGCTTTGAACTCTTACTTCACTTGCAACTGGATCAATAGCAATATTTACAGATTCACTTGTTTCGCTTGATGCAAAAGTACCACTTGCTATATCATAAACTTTTGCTTCAACATCTAAGGTAAATGTATCACTACTAAAATGTTCTTCAGGAATCAGAGATAAATTACTAACCTCTGATTGTGGCACTAACCATGTACTACTACCATCTTCATTTACTTCCCCAAAACCATGAGATAAAGTAGCACCATCTGGTACACCTTCAATCTGAATATATCCTACTTCACTACCATCATCATCACTTAATGATGAAGTAAGACCTAAATGAATACTTGATGTTCCTTCTGTTGAATCTATAGTATTTGTATTTGCATCTAAAGAGATCTCATCTACTGCTGAATTTACTTGTACCGTAAATACTTTACTTTGATCGATAATATTAGCATCTCCATCTTGAGCTTGGAATTCAATTTTTAAGTTATATGTACCATGAGAATCTTCTGGTGCTTTAAAAGTAATATCATCAACTGCATCTTTAGACACAGTATATGTTCCATCACCATTATCAATAAAAGTCTCACTACCTGAGTAATTAATCTCACCATTGTTTTGACTTAAATCATATTGTGTTACACCATCTTCATCTGTTGATTTTTCTAAAATTGATATAGTAACAGTATCTCCAACTATTGATTCACTTTGGTCATTATCAAGTTGATTTAACATAATGTTTAAATTAATATCTGTATCTTCATTACCAACTGCATTTGTATCTATTTTAAATCCATCAGTTTGAGCTTCTATATTTACACTTACATTTTCAGATGAGATAGTTTCTGAACCATTTTCAGATGAAGCAATAACTTTAACATCTAAGTCAACATCACCACTAAAATCTTCTGTTGGATTTACTACAATACTATTTATATCTGTTGTAATATAAGAACCATCAGGTAAAACAAATAAACCATCTTCATTACAATGTGAACCATTATCATCATTGTATAAATCATTACCTGTAATTGAAGCATTATCTATATTTTCAATTTTGTATGCAACATCACCACTAGAGTTTACATTTAATAGATCATCACTTACATTTTGATCTTCTGTACCTGTTACACTATTTATAGAAATGTCTAATGTTGGTGCTTCTGGTACTTCGTATTCACCACCAACTTCATATGTGATTGATGATGTTTGGATATTTACTGTATCTTCTAGCACATCACCTTCTCTTTCAACTACAAATGGTGTAATTTTTATATCTAAACTTCCATCTCCTGATGTTGTGTCTAAAACTTGAATATTTGCTGTTGCTGGATCTGTTACGATAAATGTACCATCACCTGCATTTATAACACCCTCGCCTGTAACCATCCATGATGTATTATCTGAGTCGTCACCATTTTGAATAACAAAATAATGTGACTCTGAACCATCTGAATCAGAGTGAGTTACATTTGTAATAATCGAATCAATCCCAATATTATCATCTTCTGTTACTGTTACATCACTTTCTACTTCAGTTGACTCTAAACTATCTGAATCGCCTCTTACATTTACACTTATACTTGTAGTTTCAGTACGACTATCACTTGTTAAGTTTGTACCATCATCTGTCGTATCTGTTACCGTTCTTGTTATACTCAAATCAAAATCAACATCAGAATCTGCAATAGGAAGTACAGCAACACCTGATTCAATTTGCTCAGGTGTTAAGTCATATGTACCATCTTCATTTGCTTCTATCTCTTGGAATTCTCCATCAACTTTTACACCAATAGCAGCTGCACCATCTGGTAATTCATTTATCACCACACTACTAACAGTTTCGTTATCTTCACCTATATTTGATAAACCATTATGTACATTTGTAATACTTATCCAGCTATCTTCATTTCCACTCACATTAAAGTTATCTAAACTTGTATCTAATTCTGGTGACACTTCTACATTTAAAGGTACTGTTACAGTATTCATATCTCCATCATTTTCTTGTGAAGTAACAGAAAAGTTCATCTCTACTGTACCACTGAAATCCTCTGATGGAATCATTTTAATATTATCTAAGTCTTCAGAATTAATAATCCAGTTTGTTCCACCATTTTCACTAAATCCACCAAACTCTCCTACTCTAGCAAGCTCATTATTATCAATAGTTACAGCATTGCCTTCATCATCTACTCTATAAAGTGTTACATCACTTGGAACATCTGAAATCATATATGTTAAAGTTTCAGAATCACTATCTTCATTTCTAGCGCTTAAATCTAAAGATATATGATGATCTTCTATACCTGAACCACTTGCACTAATAGTCGCTGCATCTGCAACCCCTGTTACAAGTACTGGCAAAATCAATGTTGTAGAAGCTTGATCTCCATCTCGTTCACTTGAAGTAGCAGTAATTGTTAAATCAAAATCTTCATTGCTATTTTCTGATGGTGTTACTGTTAAATTTTCTAATTGATCTGCTGATAAACTCCATGAACCATCTGCGTTTTGTGTTCCGGCACTTAACTCTGCCCCTTCAGGTACACCTTCAACTACAACAGTTAAAGTCTCACTTCCATCAGTATCCCTTAAAGCTGCACCAATATTTAACTCAATTGCACTATCTTCTTCTCCACTTGCTCCACTTATTGTTAAAATAGGAGTATCTGCATCACCTGTTACATGAACTTGGAAATCTGTAGTTGTTGTTTGTACATCGGCTCCTAGTCCTTCTAAATCAACAATTGTAGTTGTCATTGACAAATCAATTGTTCCACTAAAATCATGTGGTGGAGTTATTGCTAAACTTTGCGCATCTTGCACATCAAGAACAACTGTTTGATCTTCATTTGATATCACAACAGTTTGTACTGGATCTCCATATGTGATTGTTGCACCTACTGGTGCATTTGTTAATTGTACTGATCCCGTTTCTGAATCATCTAAATTTGTATATGTTGCCCCTAATGAGATAGCAGTATCTTCAAGACCTACTACATCTCCTACTTCTATTGTATTATCAACATCGGCATCAACAATTACTTTTATCTCTTGAGACTCACTTAAAGCAACAACATCTCCATCAGTACTTTCTATTTTGATATCTAAGTCAAATGAATTACTATCATTTTGTGCTGGCTGAATTTGTAATCCTTCCACATCGGATGCAGTCATAGCAAGTAATACACTTGAGTCATCAGACTCAGATGTAAATAAAACATTTCCATCTGCATCTAATATAGTTGCACCCTCTGGAACATTTGATATCTCGATTCCAGTTATATTTTCACTTCCATCACTATCTGGATTTGAATCTGTAATATCTATATTTAAAGCAATAACACTATCTTCTTCTCCACGTACAGTTTCAGTATCAAACTCAACTTCACCTGCACTTGGGTTAACATGAAGATTTGCAGTTACAATTTCAGAACTTGTTGTTGAACCTTCTGACTCTGTAGCTGTAGAATATAAAGAAACTTCATAATCACCCTCAGCTGTATCTGTAAACTGTAATTTAATTTCATCTATGTTATCACTTTGCACTGTAATATTTATTGTTCCATCATTATTAGCACTCATACTTGCTTGTCCTGCAGATAAAACAGTACCTTCTGGTAAGTTTTCTACAGTTATTGTATGTGCTTCACTTCCATCACTTGTATCACCAAAACTTACATCAGAAATCAAATCATTTAAACTAAATTCATTTGATTCTAAACCTTGCTCAGTTGCTATTGCATCTTTTGCTTCTAATAATGTTTCATCTGCTACTGCTTCTACTTCAACTGCAATTGTTCCAGTAAAAGTATTTGTATTAGCTATATCTTCACCTTCACTTGTAGTTGTACTATCTACTACTACAATTTTTGTTGAAATATTAAAATCATCAGCACTATCAGCTGGTGCTTTTACTTGAATTTCATCAACCTTATCTAACTCAACAATAGCTACACCATCATTTATTTCAATAGAAGTTCCATCAGTATATTGAAGAGATGATCCAGCTGGTAAATTTTCAAGTCTCACTTCTACAATTTGCTCACTATCTGTATCTTTTACTGTAGGTGTTTCTATATTTAAATCAATCCAAGAGTCTTCAAAACCACTTGCATCTTCATTTATTGCTTCAGTGTCTGATTCTACAATTGGTTTTACATCTACAGTAATAGTCGAAGTTGATGTATCCCCATCTGCATCTGTTGTTGTATATGTAAAGTTTTCAAATCCACTAAAATCTTCATCTGGCACATAAGTAACTTGCCCAGTTGTTTCATCATATGAAACTGTTCCATTCTCTACACCATCAAATATAATATCTGAAACTCTATCTGCTGAAATATTAAATGACACATCACCATCTTCATTAATAACATACCCGTTTGTTTCAACTGGTTCATCATCAAGTACTTTTACACTAAAGCTTCCAGATACACTATCTCCATCAATATCTGTTGCAACAATGTTAAATGGAATATCAAGTTCATCAAGTGTTACATCTCCATCTTTATGGTCAATACTATCTAATAATGTAAATGTATATCCTGCACCATCTTCACTATTTGATGGGTCTGTAATCTCTACTTTAAATACTTCAACTTCACCTGCAACACCTGTTAAAGTATGTCCATCTTCACTGTACTCATAAGTAATTGGTGTCCCTTCATGCGTTAGGTCTGTTGTACCATTTGTAGTTTCTTCTGCACTATTATTTGTAGTTGTTAAACTACTTAAATCAACTGATTCTGGACTACTTAATACAATTGTTGTATCTCCACTTGTCACATCTAATGTAATTTCACCATTTGTAATTGTTAAATCATTTCCATTACTATCTTTTGCTGTTACACCTTCTGGTATATTTTCAATTATAGTTTCTGTTGTTCCATCACTAGAAATTGTAATTTCGTAATCATAACTAGAATTTCCGATATTACTTCCATCTACTTCATTACCGTTAGAGTCTATTGCTGTTCCATCATTGAATTTAATAGTTTCAAATTCTCTTACTTTTCCTTGAAGATTATCTTTATTATTATCCCAATCTTCTTTAGAATAATTATTTAAAATCAATGTATCATTTCCAGATCCACCCATAACATAATCAGAAATTTTACCATCTAAAGTAACAGTATCATCACCCTCTGCAGCATAAACTCTATTTCCTAAGTTTCCACCAACATGTAAAGTATCATCACCTTTTCCTAAATCAATATTTTGAGTTGCATTTCCTGATATATTTACAGTATCAGTTCCATCACCTGCTGAAATATATTGACTTGAATTACCACCAATATTTAAAGTATCATCACCCTCTTGAAGATATACTCTTCCATTTGCATTTCCAGCTATGTTAACAGTATCATCATCTTTGCCTGCATCAATATTTTGGTTAGCATTACCACCTACGTAAATTTCATCTTCACCATCTCCAGTTGAAATATATCCATTTGAATTTCCATCAACTATTACAGTGTCAGCCCCATCATCCGAGTAGATAGCTTTTGAATTTCCATGGATATCAATAATATTATCTCCACCATTTAAATCAATATTACTATTTGCATTTCCACCAATTCTTACAGAATCATCTCCATCTTGCATAAAAATAGATTTTGAGTTTCCATCTACATCTATTCGATTATCTCCACTTCCTAAATCTATAGATTTATTTTGATTTCCATCTACATTTACAATGTCATCTCCACCTTGCGTTGAAATAATTTTTGCATTTCCATTTACTTCTACTACATCAACATCATCACTGCCTGTATACAGATTATTATTCATATTTCCGTATTCATGTGTAGTATCTCCATTTGATGCCATAGTATTAACAACATCTTCTATATCATCTAATCCATTTGGTCTTGATATACCTGAATTAGCTGATCCGCTTCCTGGAATTTCAACTGCATTTCCAATATTGATTGATACATTAACACTTGGTTCTGTACTTTCATAATTGGCATCTGTGCCCATCTCTGTATCAAATTTTACATCAACAGTATCACTTCCTGTATTGATAGCTAATGTACCATTAACACTTAATGCACTTGTATCAGTATCACTTCCATCCACTAAATTTGACTCATCCACTACTTGTGTACTATCTGGTGTTCCTATAGTTAATTCATTTCCATCATGTATAGTAATGTTTTGTGTTGAAGTATTACTAATATCTCCGTCACCATCAATTGTATTATAATCAAAACTAAAAGTTAAATCTGATTGTTCATAAGAGATAGAATTGATTAAATAATCATCACCATCTCCAGGTGCACTAAATACAACAGTATCAAATGAAGAGCCATTATCAGGGGAGAAACTTATAGCTGCATCAACACCATCACTTCCTCCTGTATGTACACTTGTACCAACTAATACGCCATCTTTAAAGTATTCTATTTGTGCCGATTCTTGTGGATTTTCCCAAGCTAATGATACATCTATAGATGTTACATCTGTACCTAACTCTACAGATAATGATTCTGATGTTTGTGTATTATTGTTAAATCCTATTTCAGTATCCGCACCAGATGCACCACCAGATACCCCAAAACCATCATGGCCTGTATTGCCATCTACTATACTTACTTCTGATTTTGATCCATCTTCATTTAAGGCTGTTACTTTAAATCCATTATCTGAACTATTTACATTACTTAAATCAATTGTTTGTGTAGAAGCAGTATGCTCAAGATTTGAATCAGGAGTAAATGTAAAACTTCCATCTTCATTTACAATTAATTTTCCATCTGCTGTTTGTGTTTCTACTCCTACTTGTGCTGTACCAGTTGTTCCATCACTATTTGTATATGTTACTTCATGAACAACCGCTCCATCATCTCCATTGTAGTCATTATCTAAAACATTTCCACTAACACTATTCTCATCATCATTCATATCATTTTCTGTTACTTCTACTGTTGTATCATCTACAGTAAAAGGAACATCATCTACAGTGATATTTACCGTTGCTTCAGACGAAGTTTTTGCACCAAGTTCAACTCCATTGGCATCTAGAAGACCCGCATCTGTTGCTGTAAAATTAAACGATATTGGATTATCATCAAACCAAGTTTCACCAAAGTCATTTGAAGTAGCATCATCCCCATAATTTGGAGCAAAGTATACATTTACACTTCCTGAAGATGAATCATCATTATTAATTTGATCTCCTGCAACTACTGGTATTGTTAACTCTTTATCTAAATATAGAGTCCCATTTTCAGGTAATGTAGTAACAGTAAAGAAATCGATATCGCCATCAACATCTGATGAATTTAAACTCATTGTTAAATATCCATCACTATCTTTATCAATTTCAAAATTGTCAACAGACTCTACACTTACTGTAGGAGCATCATTAAATGCACCAATATCAACATGATTTGTAATTGTTGTGCTATTATTTTCTCCATCCGTTACACTAAAAGTTATCTCTCTTTGCTCTAAATCTGGGTTTGCATTTGAGTTATCATACTGAATACTTTCTAAGGCATCTTCATACTCTTCTTTTGTCGCTGTTCCTGTAAGTGTTAAAACACCTGTACTAGCGTCAAAACTTCCAGAAATTCCATTTTGATTTACAAAAACTAAACTGTCTTCACCGCCTACAAAATTTTCTATTGTGATTGTAGCACCTTCAAGATTTGCATCATCAATATCTGTTAATGTAATATCATCATTAATCACAATAGCAGCACCGCTTTCTTCATCAAATGTATGAATAACTGTAGACCCTTCAATTAGAGGACTGTCGTTTGTACCAGTAATTGTAATATCTAAATTATTTGTATAATTATCAGATGTATTACCATCTGCATTTTCTACTAAAACATTAATATCAAAGTTTTCTACTATAGTAGCATCTGTTCCGAGTGCTTGAACTACTGGATTTGAATCATCAAGTTCATATGAATATGATCCATCTTCATTCATTGTTAATGTTCCATATTCACCAACAATAGTTCCAGTATCTGTTACACTCATTGTACTTCCTGCATCTACATCAAAGTCACTTGAGTTTGTAATATCTCCTGAAACTTTATTAATAGTTTCAGTATCATCTGATAACTCTTTTATAGTATTTGTATCATCTACAATTACAGATGTATCATTTGTTCCTGTAACTGTTAAATTTACAGTTGATGTGTCTTCTCCAAGATTACCATCACTTACTGTATATGTAAATGAGATATTTTCAACTTCTCCCTCAACTAATTTATCTAACTCATCATTTGGAGTAAATACAATTTTTCCATCAACTACTTGTGCAGTTCCTACAGCAACTCCACCATGCATTACAGGATTATCTACTTTAGTAATAGTTAAATCATCACCTGTTCCATCTTTGTCATTTGATAATACATCAATTGTGATTACACCATCTTCATCTCCACTAGCACTATCATTTTTAGACTGAGTATCATTTCCAATTTTATCTGCCAATTCAAAATTTGTATGTAAAACAACATCTCCAAAATCTGCGTCTCCAAGATTTGGTAAATCTTCAATACTAATAGTTGTTCCACCTTCTCCATCAGAGGTAAATACAAAGTGATCTTTTCCATCTGTATTAAAATCTGGTGTATCATGATATACTGGGTGAGATGCTTCATCACCATTGATTAGCATAACAGGAGTATCACCACTATTATCGAATGTTACTACACTATTTTCATCTATCTCATTTGCCCCATTCGCTAGTATAAAGAAACCATAATCTTTTTCTGGATCCATATCAGATAAATGTGTCTCTGGTATCATTCCATTTTGATCATCAACTACTAGTTTTACTTCACCTGTAGGATTTCCATTTTCATCTAACTCATAGAATCCAACTACATTTTGATATCCAGCAGATTCACTTACATATGTAAGGTCATTATTTACACCTTCTATTGTTACTACCGCTGTTTCACTATTTTCATTACCTGCTATATCTTTTGTATGGTAAGTAAACTCAACATCACTACTTTGCCCCTCATTTAAAATATCAAAATTATCTGCTGGTGTAAACTGTACTTGTTGTACTCCATCAACTGTTACAATTTCTACACTTCCAAGTGCTATTCCCTCACTATTTACAGGTGTATCTACTGCAGTTATGATTGAACCACTTTCATCATTACTAAGAACATTAATAATTACAGCACTATCTTCATCTGTTGTTGCTGTATCTGCTGTTGTATCTGCTGAGATATCTTTTGTGATTGTATCTGTTGATGTTTCTGTATTACCAGCTATATCAGTACTCGTTACACTTACAGTTAATTCTCCATCATTTAAAGAATATAGGTCTACATTATCTACAGAGTAACTTCCATCTTCATTTAAAATAATATCAGATTGTTCAATTTCTATAGTTTTTACGCCATCAGTAACCGTTAAACTATTAATTGTTGATCCAACTTCGATATTTCCTTGGATATCAGAAGTGATAATTTCACTAGCACTTACTATACCATCACCAGACTGATCTGTAATATCTACACTATTTGATGTTGTTGTGTCTACAGTTATATCTTGTGTTGTACTTGCTTCGTTTCCAGCTAAATCTGTTGTTGTAATTGTAAGATTTTGAGAACCATCTGCTAGTTCACTTGTTGTAATTGAGTAGTTTCCATTTTCATCTGCTACTACAGTTCCTATCTCCACTCCATTTTCATCGGTAATAACTACCGTTGCCTTAGGCTCTGTATTTCCTGTGATTGTAGGTGTTGCATCATATGTTAAATTATCTGTATTTGAATCACCAGTATCACTTGCATCAGCAATATCACTTGTAGGTGCATCAATATTTGTATCTACAGTAATATTTTGTAATGTTGTAGTAACATTTCCTGCTTCATCTGTTGATGTAATTGTTAAGTCTTGTGTTCCATCTACTAACTCTGTTGTTGTAATAGAGTAATTTCCATTTTCATCTGCAACTGCTGTACCAATCTCAACCCCATTTTCATCTCTAATTACAACTATTGCACCAGCTTCTGTTGTACCATCAATTGTTGGTGTAGTATCACTTGTGATATTATCATTATTTACTATACCCGTATCTGATGCATCTACTATATTTGCAGTTGTTGTTTCAACTGAAGTATCTTTTGAGATCGTATCTGTTGCTGTTATTGTATTACCTTCATTATCTGTAGAAGTAATTGTTGTTGTTAAAGTACCATCATTTAAAGATGATAAATCAATATTATCTACAGTATATGAACCATCTGAATTAAGTGTTATATCATTAGCATCAAGAATCACTGTATTTTCACCATCAGAAATAGTAATAGAATCTATAGTTGCACCAACTTCTACAGTTCCAGATATATCAGAAGAGCTAGTTTCACTTGCATTGATTACATCATCGCCTGATTCATCTGTGATATCTATATCACTTGTTGTTATTGTATCAATATCCAAATCAATACTATTAGAATCAGCACTCTCAAATCCAAGTAAACTTGTGATTGTAGCAGTTACATCATAACTACCATCTCCTAGTTCATTTGTTGTAATTTCTACAGAACCAT
>Ga0193961_1000141_pt1 | contig 28134 bp, 29 predicted proteins | sample FB_4_MG_FD_140371 | JGI IMG/M metagenome (GOLD analysis project Ga0193961, IMG submission 140371) | Microbial mat bacterial communities from the Broadkill River, Lewes, Delaware, United States - FB_4_MG | ecosystem: Environmental > Aquatic > Freshwater > River > Microbial mats | place: USA...
AGGTACGATACAAACAGATATTTCCGCAAGATTAACATATACAGGTAATGACTTGGATTTAAATACAGTCACAGTACCCTATGGTGGTACAGGATTAACAACAATTACATCCGGTAATGTAATGGTAGGACAAGGCGCATCAGCGGTGTCAGCAACAAAAACAGCACCAACAGGTGATTTTATCGGTACAACCGATACACAAACACTTACGAATAAAACAATGACCGATAACTCTAACGACTTAACTTCAAGGGCTTTATTTACAGGTAGTGGTGCCGGGCAAGTTTCAACGTTTGCTGCAACCGCACCAACATCGGGACAAGTATTAACAGCAACAAGCGGTACAGTCGCTACGTGGCAAACACCACAAGTAACATTAACAGGTTCACAAACACTGACGAATAAAACAATTACTGATAATAGTAACGATGTAAATTCCAGAGCATTATTTGTGGATTCAGGTGCAGGTATCGTTTCAACCTTTGCCGCAGCGGTGCCGAGTGTTGGACAAGTATTGACCGCAACAGGTGCTTCAACAGCGACTTGGCAAAATGTCGGTGATGTTACTTTAAATGGTTCACAAACACTGACGAATAAAACGTTGGTTGATAATACTAACAATATCATATCCCGAGGTATGTTTACAGGTTCGGGTACAGGAACACTTTCAACATACTCTGCTATCGCGCCTTTATCTGGACAAGTATTGACTGCAACAAGCGGAACAACAGCGACATGGCAAACACCTACTGTTGGAGACGTCACACTAAATGGTGTTCAAACATTAACAAACAAAACAATGACGAGTAACACCAATGAATTAATTGCTAGGGAACTTTTCATTGATTCAGGTTCGGCAAGTATATCTACATTTGCTGCTTCTGTTCCAAGTAGTGGACAAGTATTAACAGCAACAAGTGGAACAACTGCGACATGGCAAACACCAACCGTTGGAGACGTTACTTTAAATGGAGTACAAACACTTACCAATAAAACAATAACAGCAAGTACGAATGACGTGACCGCCAGAGGAATATTCAGTAACAGCGGAGCCAATACAGTTTCAACATTTGCGGCAACAAATCCAACCAGCGGACAAGTACTTACTGCAACCAGTGCAACCACGGCAACATGGCAGAGTCCTTCAACTGGGCTACCAAGTTATACAAATACCTTAACTGTTTCCCCTTCTAATCCAGATGTATCTCCTAACTGGACTACACTTGGTGCAGCAATTACAGACGCCATTTCACTTTTACCTACAGAAACAAATCAAGTACTCATCATTATGTATCCCGGTACTTATTCAGAAATAACACCATTAACTATCCCGGAATGGATATCAATTTCAGGACAAACATCATCACAAGGTGTTGTTGTTGTTCGCCCAGTTGCACCAGCCGCAGTTGGTGCTGTTTTTGTTTTAAACGGTAATGTACGATTATATGGTTTTGTTATTGATGGGTTTGACGACGCAGCTGCAAACGCCAATATAGGAGTTAGTTCAATAGGGGGGTCATTTGGTTCTCTTGACTATTGTAATAATATAACATCAAGAAATTGTACAGACGCTGCATTTAAAGTCACGGGTACTGGTGCACAATTTAGTAAAGTGTTAAGTTTAACAAATTGTAGTGCTCTTGTTACATTAGGTTTCCCTTTTGTTATGAGTTTTGGATACGAATGTGAATTAGGTGCAGTATTATCTAGTTCTGGTTCAACTGCAAGTGGCTTTCTAAGTGGCGGTGGTTTTTTAGATACTGCGTTATTCTGTCATAACGATTTTTCATACATGGATCTCGAAAATACGAAAATATCCAGCGTAAACATTGGTATGAATATTGGAACTGGTGTATCTTCAAATAATAATACCGAGTATTCATTTGCTAGAATACAAGACTGTACGGTTGGGTTTTTCACAACAACTGGTTTAATCTTAAACTTAAAATCATCCGTTGAATTGTTTGGATTTTTACTACAAGACGATACAGGAATATTCCCGGGTCAAAATGATGTAGTTATATTTAACCCATCTGCCCCTGCTGACCCAAATAAATATTTTGTATTTGGTTCAACATTTCAAAGACAAAGAATTATATTCGCTGGAGACCCAACAAATCCCTTTATTACAGCTGGTGTAGTCAGTGATATAACTGAAGGGCGTTCGAGAACAACCATTTTAGGAGATATTACACTTGATCAAGCAGGTAGTAATTTTTCAATGGGACAAGGAGTGGGAAACACAACAGCAATGTTAATACTTGAAGACAATGGTGGTGTATTTACAGATACCACAAAGTGTTTAACAAAAGATAACCCTAACCCATTTTTATGCGATCTTGCAACAACCAGTGTAATCGATTTAGCAAGTGCACCCGCAACCATCGATGGTGTTTTACCAACTCTTGGTGTTTCACGCGTTCTTGTAAAAGACGGAAGTACAACAAACCCTGGGACAACAAGTGTGGATAATGGTATATATGTTTGGAACGGGGTAGGCTTAGCAATGACAAGGGCAAGCGATTTCCCAATTGGGTTAGTTCAAACACATGAAATACATTTTGCTATTGATTTGGGAACCGATAATTATGGAAGTCGTTGGTCACCCGACCCAAGTACATACCCCGCTGGTACGTTTACAATAGGTACAAATGCTTGGGGTGTTGAAGCTTCAAGTAAAAGTATGTTTCCAACTACATTTGTAAACGATGATGCCTTTTATATTGGAAACATAGCCTTCCGTTTATTCCCAGGTATTGAATTAGCAATAACAGCACCACTCACAACAAGTTCAGGAACATCTGTTGATGTAATTGTATGGGAATTCTTTAACGGTGTATCATGGGAAACACAATCATTAATGTCAACTAATGTTGTAAGTCCTTATCAATCATTTGCAAATGAAACTGTTGGTTTTGGTCAAACGTTTTTACAATATGAAACAAAATTTTACAATTATCGTTTTGGAGACCAATCAGGATGGATACCAACAGCAGTGAATGGTGTGTCCGCTTATTGGGTAAGAGCTCGTATTATTGATGCAGCAAACATTACACAAATACCAATTATAGGAAGTGTTAATTTAGGAACAAATAGTACAAAAGTAAACAAAGTTGGATTTGAAGAATACTTTGGTGAAGGACGATCAAGAAGAAAAATATCAATCGATACAAAAAGTATGACACTTACAGGAATAGGAAATCCTAATAATCAAAATTTAATTGCCGCGATTGATGGTGCCGATGAAGTCCGCTTAAATATACGCGATAATGTTTTTACATCAGGTGCAGATCTCGGACTCGGACATTTATTTGTGCTACCAACAAATATAGATACGTCTTACACAATGCGAATGACTGTTTATTTCATACAAACAACAGCAGGTGCGGGCGACGTTGCATTTAAAGTCAATTACGTATTAACAGACGATAATTCCATTATCGATCCAAGTGGAATCCCCAATACACAATTGAAAACTACGGATATTGTTCTAACGACAGTGACAGGTACAGCGGGTCAACAACAAAGGGGTGTATTAGAACTTGATGTTTCTAACTATATCGCAGGACAAAATGTGTTTTGGTTTAACTTTTTCCGAATTGGTTCAGATGTAGGTGATACGTACGCAAGTAATATAAATATTATTGTATTTGAAATAGATTATGTAATATGGAATAACGGAAAAGACCTTCAACTTTAACAACCATATAAATTATATTGTAATTAAATAAAAGAATAAATGGACACTTCACAAATCGTATTCGCCTTTCTAGTCGCTATTGTATTTATCATTATTATTGCTGCTTTGTGTATCCATTGCCCCGTAAAACCCTTCCAAGCAATGACACCGATACGAAGGCTCCCCGAGCTGGGCACTTTCAACGATAAAAAAGTTTGTACCCCCGGAGGGGTCTGCCGATTCTCGGTGTGTATTTTTATGATTGTCACACCCGAAATAATGGAATATGCACAACATAGTATTGATATCAACAGAGAATATTGTAAAAGATGGGGGTACGACTTTAAAGTCGTTACACAAAATACAACCCCGGACCTTCCAATCAACTTTGCGAAAATACAAAGTGCATTAGACTTCGCTGTGCAAGGCGGCGAAGCCGCCCCTGATTACATTGTCCATATTGACGCTGATGCAATTATTATCAAAAAAGACTATCCAATTACAAACATTATCCACAAGTACTTTAAAGGAATCACATCATTCATCGCAGCCGAGGACTGTTATTCAAAAGACGTATGTAGTCAACCCGGTCGAATCAATTCCGGTGTATTTATCGTGAAAAATAATTACTTTGGTCGATTCATTTTAAAAAAATGGCTGTCAAGTGCCCAAAAAGGCGGAGCTTGTCATAAATACAAAGACGTATTCCCAAATTGCCAACTTGTTTTTTATCATTGTATATTAAAATCATTCTTACGATTCTTTATTAAAATTGTTCCCTACAATGTATTAAATGGAAAAGACGGTTTATTTATCCAACACTTAATGCAACACACAGATGATAAACGTTCAAATACATTCAAAGAGTTTCGTTACCAGAATGATGACAAATTTATTAAAGGAGAAACACGAATGAAAGTCTTTTGAAGGCGCCCCGTAGGGGCGCCTTTGCGTAGTGCGCGTAGCGCACTTGAAATATTTTACCTTGATTTATTAAATCACCATTAAAATGTCCACTGGTCCTGATAAAGAAATCAAATTAAAGCGTTTTAACCCTAAGAAAATGGAGAATCAACGTACCAATCCGAACAAAGGACCACCGACTATCCTATTAGTTGGTTCCAAGCGAACGGGTAAGACTACTTTAATTCGGGATTTAATGTATTATTTTCGAAGAATTCCCGCAGGTGTAATTATGACTGGCTCATTAACAAGTGCAAATACGTTTTCCGAATTTTTTCCCAAAAGTTGTATATTTAATCATATTGATGATGCAATGGAAAAACGTTTAGAGTCAATTATAAAGAGACAGAACAAACTAGTGAAAAAAGAATTGCGAGATAAACAGAAATTCGATAAATTACAACAAACAAAACCCAAATCAAAACGATTACCTTACCAATATACAGATTATTCGAGTTTTATGCTATTTGACGACTGTGGTTATGATACGAAATTTACAAAAAAGCAAACTATTTCTCAATTATTCTTCAATGGCCGCCATTACAAAATTTTATTAATAATGGCAATCCAGTACTGTAAGTCGGTACCACCAGCGTTGAGGATGAATGCAGACTACGTGTTCATCATGAAAGAGAAATCGATAAAAGAGAGAAAAAAAATACACGACGAATGGTTTGGTATGCTAACAAACAAAGAGTTTACTCGAATAATGGATGTGTGTACTGACGATTATGGGTGTTTAGTTTTAGATAATACTGTATCAAGTAACAAAATTGAAGATCAAGTCTTTTTCTATAAAGCTAGGTATCCACCAAAAAAGTATAAAGTTGGGACTAAAGAACTTTGGGATTTTCATAGACGGACGTATCGGAGTGATGATGATAGCGATGATGATAGCGATGATGATAATAACAATAGTGGGAGTATTAACAATACCACTACACGAACCGCTACACTGAGTTTAAAAAACAGTGTCTCAAAGGGTAAAACAAAGAAAAGTATACCAAAGACTATGATTATTTAAATTCGTTTAATTTAAAATAAAAATAATGTTAAATGTAAATAAAATATGGAAAATCAAAAAGAACGATATCCAAGCTTTATACACATTCCCCGGGGGGATAAATTACCTAAATTTACCAAAGAAATTGTATCTGGGTTAGAATTAAAACGATCGAAAACGATAATGGGATATGAAGAACAAATCAAAAAATTTGAAAAAAAAGATTTACCCGAAACTTTATTCAAGAACTTTAATACTAACTCTGCATTTACACCTGTTGAACGCTCCCCGGAGGGGACCGGTGCGGGTGATAATAATGATAATTGCAATTTAAATTAGTTCGTTTATGTTAGCTTAAAAACATTGTTACTCGTATTTAAAATAAAAGAATTAACATTAAAATGAATAAAGTGTGTACCAAGTGTAATATTGAAAAAACAATTGATGAGTACTCAAAAAATGGCAAAAAGAAAAACGGTGATATTCGTTATCGTAATCAATGTAAAGTTTGTGGAAAACAATGGCACGAAGATAATAGAGAGGAGGAATGTGCTAAGAAAAGACAACATTATCAAGATAATAAAGAGGAAGAATGTGCTAGGCAAAGACAATGTTATCAAGATAATAGAGAGGTGAAATGCGCTAAACGAAGACAGCGTTATCAAGATAATAAAGATAAATTAAAATGCGTACAGCACGGAATACATAAAGATACTTGTTACCAATGCTCAACTCAACGTTGGAAGTTTTGTTCGACTTGCAATATGATGTTATTATCACCAAACAGATTAAAACAAAAAGTAAAAGTATGTGCACGCTGCGAAAGTCTTGACCAAAAAATGTTAAGACTCGAAACAAAATGGAAAGAAAAGTTCATTTCATGGGGATACAGTCCATCAGTGAACGATAAAATCATAAGGGATTACCAATGTAAAGTAGTCAATCTGAGAAGGTGTGATTTTTTATATATAACCGAACCTGATTTCCCATACAATGTATTAGTTGAATGTGATGAAAATAATCATAATATATACGCAGTATTGTGTGAGATGAAAGTATTACAAGAAAAAGCCGATCAGATAACAGCAAACCAACGTGTTGTAAAACCAATGGTAGTGATACGTTTCAATCCGAATCATAAAGACGACGAGTACCTAGAAAGAGAATTAAAAGCTGCATTTCATGAAGTATTTAACAATCCATCAAATGTAGATATTAGTGATGTACGCGGAATTAATATTTACAAATTAATTGGATACAGCGATAAAAGAGAAGAAAAATACAAGAATGAACCCGCTGCACAAACAATTACTAAACTGGATGCATTTGCACACCAAGCAATATAAAGAACACAATAAATAATTTATAAATATTCATCACCCTTTTGCTTATCTTTCAATGCGCTTGGGATATAGTCAGTCTTCACCACAAAATCTTCCTCCCCCACTTCCACTTTTTCGATCTTCAAATCAGGCAATTTCTCCGTTACAAAAATCTTGTCCATGGATTCTTTATTGGTAATCTCTTCAAAGGAGTCTAACTGAGCGTTAATCGCTGGATTTGCTCTTGATTCTTCTATATTTTTCAATTTATTAATATCGGGGTTAAGCATTAATTTTTGTTTACGCAAATCAAATACTTCCTTAGCCTTTGCTTTCTCAACCTTATGAGTTTTAATAATTTTATTAAGTTGGTTATCGCTGTATTCTACGTCGCCAATTTTACTAGGATCGGGTGGCACGAGCGCGAATTCATACATTTCAATGACGTAAATGTCAAAATCTTTATTCTCAACGGTTTTATTAATATATTGTGCATGTTTCTGGGCTTGTTCAAGGGTATTAAAGCAACCAAAAATTTTCATACCGTTTGTTTTATCTTTTGTTTTTTGACTTAAAGTGGGTCCAACAAATGATACCAAAGCGTAATTCTGTTTAGGTACGCGAATATCGCTTTTCATTAAAGCAATGTCTTTATCATGTTCCTTGTTCACTGTGTCCAAAGCCCGCTTTGTGCATTCTCTCATCTCATCTTCCGTTAAATTATCCAAGGGGTCGAACATTTGTTGACGCAAGTGTGCGTTTGGTATATTAGGTTTAACCCCGTTTAAGTTAGGGTGTAGAGGAACTTCAATCTTTTCATTATTGTCGGTATTGTTATTTTCAGAAGACATTATTATGTATTTTTTAATCATTATAATAAATTATCGTGATATTTAACGCAAATTAAAGACTACGGTAGAACGGCCAACCTAATTCTTCGCATATTTTTTTCCAAATTCGTTCTTGCTCTACAATTTTTTGATGTGACCGAAGAAGTGCAAAATTATTTATCATCCCCTTTGCTTCCTTCATATTATTATTCTTATCATTCGCAATAATTTCTAATAATTTTCGAATACAATAAGGGTAGGATAAAAAGTTGTTTCGAGATTTGATTAAATGTTTATGTTTTTCGAATGGCTCTTGTATCTGATGAAACATATGTTTTAAATTACTTTCAAGTTCTTTTGACATACGTGGTGCCTTTTTACCTGTAATTCTTCGTATAATACTATTAATGTGATCATAATAAGCAGGTTGATTTAAAATTTTTAGAATACTTTTAATTAATTTTTTATTGATTTGTTCTGGATCATCTATTCCCCGTTTGCTAATTTCGCTCAATATGGAGTCAATCAATTCTTGTGGTATTAATATATTTTCTTTTGCTTGGAATTGATTCAAGTTTTCTTCAAAATAAGAGTGGCGTTTATATCGATATGCTTTTGTGACATCAGTTTCGTCGCTCCATTGTGCTAAATTCGGATCTCTCCACTCTCTACTTATTCCACAGTCCTGACAAACTAAATAACATTCAGTGTAATTTACAATCATATTTTTCGTATTACATTCTTCACAAACAAAATCAGTGTCGGTATATTCCTTTACAATTTTTTTTGTGTTTCTGCAACCATTTGTGATGTATAAATATTCGTCTAATAAATTTTGTTTATCCTTTTTTTCAGTGATAATAAACCCATTAATTACCGATGTATCTGATTTTTTTGTTGTAGAATCATCTGATTTCATTTTAAGTACAGAATGGATAGACAATAAATATTCACTCATATCATCTTGCTTCTCTATTCGGTTAATTTCAATCGAAAGGTTTTTTATTTTTTCGAGTTCATCTTTTGTAGGATTTGTTTTGGATTGTAATTTCTTCAATTTTTTCTTTTTTTGTGGAAGTGATTTGGATTGGTTTTCAAATTCGTCCAGTTTTTTATTATGCAATTCATTGAGAGATGTTCTATGTTCTGCTACATTTTTTTTAGTTTTTTGTCTTTTCATTGTGTAATTTGTGTTTAAATTTAATTAAAGAAAATATCTTTAATTAAAAAAATACAAAATAGATGGAACTTATTGAATTTAATCGTTTAAAAACTGATTTTAATTATTTCTTCCAGGAAAGAAGTGTACAATTAATAAGTGTTTCAAAACCGAATAATGCGACTTCGGGGATATCGCCGCTTTATTTCAAAAATGGAAGACGATTAAGAGCACATCGAAAAAACAATTTATTTTTTATTACAATCAACTTGATGAAAAGTGGGCGATTTGATGATATCATTATATTCCGATTAAATGGTCATTCAAAGGTATGTTGTTTTCCAAACGGAGTTGAAGACAATAAAGAGATTATCATAAAATTTAGAAAAAGGAAGAAACCACAATCTTTTTATTTTAAAGATGTTGATTTTGTGATGCATACAAAAATGGGGAATATAAATAAACTAGAAATATTAAAAACAGATTTTGGACCAGAATGGTTTTCATTCAAAACAGGAGATGTAAACATACCTCGAAATACATTTTTTAAAAAGATAATTTGTAAAGATAAATATATCTATGAAGTCCTCTTAGACCAACATTTATTTTATGGGTTGGGTGAATATTTAGTATCGGAAATCATTGGTCGTACGGGATTTGAATTAAAAACTAAAATATCAGCACTTGATACCGAACAAAAAAAACATTTATATTATTGTATTTGTTATGTTTTATTGGAATCGTATCGATTAGATGGAATAGGTTATGATTTAATGGGTGAAGACTGTGAATACTCACCCAAGTTAAAAGTATATAAAAAAAGTACAAATATATTTCGATATCGTGAGTATAACATACACCATTAATTAAAATTTATAATCATATTTATTTCGTTTATATTGTTTATTTGAAAATGTTCAATAATCTTCTGTTTTAAGAGGAGATTAATAGATACTTTATTCTTTTTAAGGATTTGTAATAATTTTAATAAGATTTCCTTCTTCTTTGTCTTTTTAGGGAAACGTGTGATAAACATTATTTGCTCCATACTGATTTTATCTGTGTTTAATTCATAAAATTCGAATAATTTTTTTCTAATTTTGTTACCTTTTGTACTCCATCTATCAAGAGAACCACTGACTTCTTGATTTTGATCTACACCACCTTGGAATATAGTTTCATCAACCCGACTACACTGTTGACAAACTAAACCTTGCTCAGATTGTTCTAAAAACCCTTTTTGACACGATTTACAAATATTCGGTAATACGTATCTATCAATAAAATCTTCTTTATCCGCCGCCCCCGAAGGGGGCGGAATTAAAAATACTGGGTCTTCGGAATATTCGTATGTTTCAGCTTCACGATAACTACGAATACAATTGTAAAGTTTATGTTTCATCCAATTTTGGAGATTTATTTTATTTTCCTTCGTTAAATTTGTTTCTTTCACCTCGGGGTATAATTCTTCTTTTGCAACTTCGCGCAACGATTTTATTATAAATAGTTGTAATGATTTATTTATATCTTCAATGATATTAATTCCAACATATTCTTTTTCCTTAAATTTTTTCAAGGCTTTTCTTTCAATTTCCAGTATTTCTTCTGGGGTCATGTTAGATTTAATTATTTAAAAGATTAAATTTTTTAATCCACGAAAGTTCGACTTGTGATAACTTGAAACGAGAAACATTATTTGATAGTTTTTTTACATTTGAACGAGGATTTTGACATACAATTTTCTTCATTCGCTTGGCGCCCTTCGGGCGCCCATAAAGCATTAAATAACAAGTACAAATTAAATGTGCATATTTTTTAAAACCCCAATCAAATGAACCGTGATGAAAGATGTAATTTTCAATTGTATCAGTCATCGAAGCCACTTCAATTAACTTGTTTAATGCATCATAGTCTTTAATGTATCGTAAGTTTGAATGAAAGGTTTCAATCGAGAAAGGTTTACTTGTTTCATTTTCTAATAACGATGATACAGATAACTTATAATTAAATAACAAAGACATATATTCAGACATAATATAATATTCATCTCCTCCACAGATAAATAACATTTGATTAATTTTTTTTGTTGTAATGATTGATTTTTTTAAATGAAGTATATTGAGTATTTGTAATATTTTAACAATTTTTTGATTACATTTTTGAACAAGTAGTTTTAATAAATGTTCTGAAATATTAATGTTTGCTTCGCGAACAATTTGATTAAAAAAGTTGATACAAGAATCAAATTCGGGGTAATCGATATATTCGTATATTGTTTTATTAATATAAACTTTTGGTAATGTTTTGCAACTACTGATACAAAATACAGGTACCATTGAACCACATTTTTCAATAATTCTAACAACTTTACTAAATGTTTTTTCGGGAACAGAATGTTCTACATTATTAATAATAATCCCAACGTTGTATCCATTATGAATTTTTAGCATTTTTGATAATTGAAAATGAAAAGCGTCTTTTTTATAAGTATCGATTACATCAAATTCAATAATTTCATAATTTAATTCAGACAGTATTAATCTACATAATTTATTTTTACCTGTTCCAGGATTTCCATTTAATAAGAAAATTCCACGATCTTGATTCTTAATATGTTCCTTTATCCTTGTGAGAATCACTTGGTTTTTAGTTCCAATAAATTCATTAGTACTTTTTGGGTTATAATTTATTAAATTGTTTTGACTTTTATTTTTTTCTTTTTTAACAAGTAAATCAATCACGGAAACCTTTGTCATCATATGTTGAAAGATATTCAAGAAGATTTAATACAAGATATTGAAAATGAATTATGTAATAACTCAAACGTTAAAATAGTGCAAAATAAAATTTATAGCTTTATGTACGAAGCTATCTTAAAACCGTTTAAGTTTTTAATTATATTAATCGTAATGTTTATATTATTATTGTATTCGATTAATCTTTATTTGAACTTTGAAATTTACACAACAGTTAAATCATTAGGGCGACGTTCTTTGGAAACAATATAAATCTTTGCACCTTCTCTGTTCTTTTTCGATAAAGACGTTGGAAAATTAATTAAATAACCACAATTGTAATCAATGTTTTTTATTTGGTTATAAAGTAATTCAACTTGTTTCATTATTTCTTGATTATCATCTATGATTACAATGTTGATGACTTCCTTTGTCTCGGGAAATACAAAATCATATAAGTAATGCCCTAAACAATTTCCGTTTTCATCTATGAATGGTAAAGATTTGTTTTTTTCAAAGTCCGCTCGAAGAGACTTTAATTTTATATCAATGTGAGACAAATAAATTTCTTTTTTATGGTTTCTTCCACAATATTCGTATATATTGTTGGAAATTATCGTCAGTTGATCAGCTAAATTGTTATTGTCCATACGTAATTAATAATTACAATGTTTATTTTTTAACATCATTTAACGACAAAAAAATTATAAGAGATTTCTTGAACTCGCAATTTTAGACAATAATGATTCCGCTTTGGCGTCTTCATCGTCTTTGGCGTCTTCATCGTCTTCATCGTCTTTGGCGTCTTCATCGTCTTTGGCGTCTTCATCGTCTTCATCGTCTTTGGCGTCTTCATCGTCTTTGGCGTCTTGTTGTTCAGGTGGAGTGCTCTGCACCGAACCCCTTTGGGGAGTAGTTGTGGAAGATTTTGTTGGTAATCGTTGTTTAAAGGTAAGTACAATTACTTTTTTAGGGTCCACCATATTTTCGTCGTCTTCTTCCGTGTTTCGTTTATAAAAAACCATAAAGAAACTAAACATTAGAAATAAAAGTAATACCCAAACGAGTAATACAATATAAGTACTATCACTGTTACTACTACTTGAACGATATCCACCAACGCGAGTGATAGAAAAGGGACACCGCCCCGCAGGGGCGGCGGACCCCACCAGGGGTACACACCGCGAAGCCAGCCCCGAAGGGGCTGGAATGGTATTTTGCAAATGTTTTTGTAAAAAAGGACAAATCATAATATTAATATTCTTTTTTTATTTAATAAACAACATTAAAATTTTGTTCGTTTTTGTACGTAGATTGATATTTATTTTGACAATAATAACGTTTACGTGCATTAAAACTTCCTTTAAATAAACCAATTGGTTCATCGTATATATCGATTACAAGAGGAACGTTTTCATTTTTTTTTCTAAGAATACGTCCGAGTACCTGAGTGATTTCTTTTTTTGGTGTTGCAAAGATTAACGTATCTAAGGATGGTAAATCAAAGCCCTCTTTGGCAATACTGTACGTTGCACATATGATATTCGAATCTAAAACATCTGAAATATCTTTTTTCTTTGTTTTACCAGTAAATACACCAACAGATAAATTAGAAGAGGTTTGTTTAATTTTATTTGCAATTTCTTTACAATGTCTGACTCGTTCGGTAAACAATATTAATTTTCTTTTATTTTTTTTGGTGATATTTTCAAGAATAATATTTACCAGTTCTTCATTTCTTTCTTCATGGGAACATAAGTGTGTAATCATTTTAGTATAATCTGGTTTTTTTGTATATCGATTCAGTTCTAACGGAATATTATGATTCAATGTATAAATATATACTTTTGGTACAACAACTGTTGGTTTGTACTCTACAATAACGGGTCCTAAATGATATTCATACACTTTTTCAAAACCATCTTTTCTTAACGTCGCAGTTAATCCTAATCGATATTTTGATTGAACATAGTCTAAAATTCTTGAAAAGGTTTGTGTCGATATATTGTGAGTTTCATCTACAATTAAAAATTTAAAACTTTGAAACCACGAACGTTGAAATGTGTTTTGACATCTTTGTGAAAAGGTTTGATACATTGCTAAACAAATATCAATATCATTTACTTGACAACGATTTCCTTGTATAAAACCAATTCTTGCTGTTGGGATAAATTGTTTAATACGTTCCGCCCATTGGTCCAAAAGCATTTGTTTATTTACAAAAATGATTGTTTTTGCTTTTAATAAAGTAATTAGGTTAAGTGCCATGACAGTTTTCCCTTGTCCTGTGCTTACATTAAGTATTCCACCTGTATTATCTTGTGTTTCAAAATGTTTCATTACACTTAAAACAATATTTTGTTGATTTTCTCGAAGTGTTCCATTAAACTTTAACTCTTCGCCCTCGCCATACTCTTCGCTTTTGATGTCGGTGTGTGTGGTTGGAAGACCAAATCGTTTGATTCCATACGCCCTAGGTACGTATAATGACAACGGTTTGTTTTGAATCAGTTTATAACACTTGATGGTTAATTTTGGTTTGTTTTCATTAAACGATGTTTCCTTTTCAATAAAGGTAAGTTCGTTTTTTATTGTTTGAAATTCTTCTTTATTTGGTAGTGTAATTCGATAACCTTTATTTGTAATCATTATATTCGTTGTTTAATATAAAAATAATTTATAGCTTTAATTAAAAATAATGTCTAAAATCAAATTTATATCCATTGAAGGTAATATTGGTTCGGGAATCGATAATTTTTGTTTATTTTTTAAACAAAATAAAATACTTGCAAATTATTCGACTTCGTTATCCGAAGAAGAGCGTGATGAAAACTTAACAAATAGTCTAATGAAAGAACCAACAAAGAATGCGTTTTCATTTTTAATTCGTTCCTTTTTGAACCGATTACAAAAAAAAACTATTTGTTCAAAACGTTCAATTATATCCGATTTTTATCGTTTAGAAGCATTTTTTGAATTAGAATACATCAACTTGAATGAATACAATATATGTAAAGATTTATACAATTCACTCAAACAAAATTTCCCAAAAGAAGAAGAAACAATGTTTATATACTTAAAATCAAATGAAAATTTATGCTATGAACGTTTAATTGAGCAAGGGGTAAAACATTTATATTTTAATTATATATCAACCCTGAACAAATATTATGAAAATCTTTGTAATTTAGAAAATGTACTTGTAATCGATTATGACAAATACAATGAATTCAATCAACGTTCTTTAATTGTGTTTATCGAAAGTTTTTATGAACACTTAAATAAAAAAAAATCTGACAACAAAAACAAAAACGAATGGACTGTTGTATCATCAAAACGTAATCGTAATCGAAAAAATTAACGACGCTTTTTATTATAAATCGGAGTAAATATATATGCTTTTGTTTGTCCAACTCCATGTAATATCTTTTCATTTAAACAAGAATAACCCTGTAAGAAACGCCCACTTCTTTTTCGAAATTTCGAAACATCTTTACAATTCTTTTTATAGTGTTTTATTTTGACGTACCAATGTTTCCTGATGTCTTTTTCTTTTTCAATAATTACTAGATAATTTTTCTTAGAATTCTCATGAAAAGCAATTACAACTTCCCCCTCTTTTGCAACTTTGGATTCCATTCGACTTGCTGTATTGATTACGGCACCATAAAAATCAACCATTTTCTTTCCTTGAAATTTTTCATATTGTTTAAATGCTTTACCAAAACACATTCCAATACGTAGTTTAATTCTATCGCGTCTTCCCGAACCTTGAAGATAAATTGGTTTTTTGACAAGTTGTTTTTGTATTTTTAAAGCAAATCGCAATGCTCGAATAAAACTTGGTTTTTTACCTTTTTTTTCATGAAACGCAACATAAAATGCATCGCCAATTGTTTTTACAATTAATCCATCGTACTTTTTCGCAACTTTATAAATCAATTGGTTATGTTTTTTTAATGCTAAAAACATTTTATTTTTATATTTATTCCATAATTTTGAACTACCAACAATATCGGTGAAAAGATAGGTCCCCAATACCTTATTTTTGTTAGATTTTCCATAACTATACATTTTGCGTTTTAATGAATAACAATATAAAATATTTAAATAATAAAAAATAAAACAATGATAAATTCAAAGAACGCAATAACTTCTGGTACTGTTTCAAATCTACCATTATACATATCAGCTCTTGCTTTACTTATTGCTGTTTTAATTGCATTGTTTTTCTATAAACAATTTAGACAAATCAAACAGGAAATACAAAAATTATCAGGTTTAAAAAACCAAATAAACGCACTTGATGATAAAATAAACTATGTACAAAAAAGTTTTACAAAGTCCGCCGCCCCTACGGGGCGGTGTGCGCGGACCGGGATAGAAGTTTCGCAACCAATAGTAGTTCGTTCTGAAACTGAAAGTTCCGCCGATTCTCGGTGTGTTCCAATTTCACCCATTCAAACAATCCGCGAAGCAGACGAAGCAGACGAAGCAGACGAAGCAGACGAAGCAGACGAAGCGGACGAAGCGGACGAAGCAAAGAGTTTGCCTGATTTTATCCCCGAACCAAAAGAATTGGATGCAGAAACCGATGATGAAGATACTGAAATAATTGCTCGCAATTAAATATAAAATTTTTTTAATATTGATATATAATTAAAACACAAATGGATGCAGAAAAATATTTTAAATCTGATCCACCAACGTATCAAAATGGTTCTACTTTCCTAGGCTTTCGAGTTCCTGCAGCACAAACATTTACGTCTTATTCTCCATCAAGCGACATTAATGCATACATGCAAGCACTTACTGGGTTAGGTGGATATAAACAACGTTCTTTCTTACAATCACCATACGGTACGCAAGTACTCAGTGAAGGCGTAAGTGGACAATCATCTAATTCGGTAAGTTATTTAGGATTTCCTGGATATCACTCAAAAGCTGCTTGTCAAACTGATTCTGATTGTGGAGATCAACAAATTTGTTATGCATTTAACGAACAAGTATTTGGACCACAACAAGGACCAACTTGCTCTCCAACTGTTTATCCCGAAATTTTGTTAGGCAATTCGGCAAACAACGGAAAACCACTTCGTCAAAATTCCAATTATTGTTATACCGATGAAGATTGTCAAGGAATTGATAAGTTTACAGGGAAAAAAAAGGTAGGTATGTCTTGTAATCATTACTATAAAGGTCCAAGTATTTATGAGAAAAACGGACTTTGTCAAGTTCAATATGAAAACGGTGGAAGAAGATACCATTTGAAAACTCCACCAGGCTGGGTGTGGCCGCTTAATCAAAAATTAAAGGAGTGTAATGTTCAAAGTGATTGCGGCGTTACGGGGATAAACGGATGGACACGATGTGTTGGTGGTTCAGCTGATGGTAAAAAATATTGTGTGTGGCCGGGTCAAACAGGTACACCAAGTCCAAGAGAGCTTCAAAAACAAGTTCCAAGAGGTATTCGACCCGAACCGGCACCAACACTAAGTCAACCATCCCCACTACAAAGTCAGGTGTTAAACGTTGAAGCAAATAACGCAAGTAGAATTAATTCACAAATGCCCGGTGGAAACCTAACAAATACATCAGTACAACCAATGAAACCATCATCCTTTCATTTATTGACTACTGGTAATTCCAACCCTGAATCAGTACCTGTTGCTGCTGGAAATATGAAACCATTCAAATAAGAACGAAATAAATCATTTTTTAAATAATAATCAAAAAGTATACTTTCTTTATTGATAAAAGTATCTTTGTCTGCTTTCACATACTTTACGTAGTCGTCTAAACTAATATATTCATCCTCTATTAATTTGGACAAATACCAAAAAATAACAATTTGTTTTATATATTCGTCGTTTCCCAATTTAGCGGACAGTTCTTTAGGCATTCCAGAACAACATTTATACGTCGAGCTTTCGACATAGTCAGAGTAATCGCAAAATGATTTAATTTGTTTTAATGTTTTCGTTATTTTAGACATTTTCGGTAATAATCATTCTTTTTATTATATCCCTGATTTTTTCTTTTGGCTTTTTTTTAACATTTGGTGCGCGATCGAAACTTTCAGGAATATATGATAAATCTTTCTGATTACGAATAATATCTGATAAAAAATGATAAGCACTAATGATGGGTTTACCACAAGTACCACCTGAAATAGTAACACTTCCTGTTCGAAACATTGAAATGGTTATTTCACCTGATACTTTTTTTATTTTTTTCCGGGTTGTTGTTGTTGTAATATCATCTTGACTTTCTATTGACGATGACGACGTTGGAGAATCTGCCACATAACCTACCTTTACCGCATTGTACGAATTATCTAAACTAAATTCAGCTTGTGTAATTGGACCATTCCCCTCATAAAAGGAGTACTTATTTTGAGACAATACATCTGAAACTTTGCTTTGAAAAATATAGTCTGGAAGCTTAAAGGTGGCGTTTACCATCGATATCTTTGCATTAAAGTAAGCAATATTTTCTTTCGATACCTTGGCGTACCGTATGTCTTCATAATCGTGGTCTTTAATCTCAAAATCATACACGTCTTCAATGTATAACTTTTCTTGTTCTGTGGTCTTCAATTCTATTCTAAAAACACGCCCTTCCAAATGATCTATTCTAACCCTTGGGACGGTTTTATATATAATCACCTTTTTCTTCTTCTTTAAAGTAATCTGTATCTCTTTTACATTTGTGTATTCTGTAATGTCCCGGTAAACAAATACATCCCTTTTGAACGTTTTCAAATAATTTATCAATATGTGGAGATAATTTATGATTTGATTCATGTTCTTAAAACCTGTAATGTTGCAAGAACCATTTTTGAATAATTTACAACAAACCAAATCTGCAACTTCTTCCAATTCTTCTTCTTCCAATTCTTCGTCGTGAAATTGCCTAGGGATATAACTTTTAAGGTTAATACTATTATACATTTGTTGCTGTCCTTTTACATTCTTTTGTTTCCGTTTCGTTGTTTTTATTGTCTTCGTAACCATCTTTGTCTTATTCTTCAAGTGCTTATTTTGTTTATATTCCAATTGATATGTAAACGTATCGGGTGTTTCCAACTGACGTTGATAAAATTGTTCAACAATACGTTCAAAGTCCAATCCTACGTGAGTTAATTTAACACACATCGTTATTGTTGAAATAATTAATTCTGGTGTTTGTTTAAAGTTTTCATCAAAACTTTCCCAACCGTGAGAACAAATACATACTCGAAAACGACAACAACATTTTGTCATTTTAATTATATACTATTATTATTCAGGAATTGTTTTTAATTTAATTATACTCCTTGGACTACCAGGTGGTATGACAAAATGGTAAAACATACGTTCAATCAAACTATTTCGATGTTGGTAATAATTTTGATTCTTGTCAACCTGATTTTGATTATAGTACGGTTTGGTATGAAATACAATACGATGTAATGTGAAAAAAACACACGTATTTAAATTCATTCGCAAGTCGTAAATAAAACAATAATTCCCATGAACAAAACCGATTGATGATTTCTTTATTTCTTTGAATAGGTCTCTAAATGATCCAAAATATTCTTTTCGAAACTTTTTTTTTTCGCCTAAACTCATCACAAGCGTAAAGTTAAAATCGTCTTCTTCCATTATTTTTGTTTTTTGTCTAGTACAACCCAGAATTTACTGGGGCGGAATTTTGGAAAAAATAATCGAATATTTTAAAAATATGAAACGCAATATCATTGTCGTGTATTTTTTTGGCAAAATTTTCAACGATTGGTTTATAATATTCTATATCCAATGAAGGTAAGTGTTTTTCTGGAAATTCTCTACCTGGATTCATTTCATCGTGTGCTTGTAATAAATCATCAACGAGAGTACCGTCTTGTAATACTTGTAATAAATTTTCAATGTTGTTCAATTGTTTTACTAAAGATCCTTCTGATAATTCATTCGAAAAAATTCTCGCGAAGACCTCATCAAAAGTAGTATATCCATTGTATATTACATCGTATAAAAATAGAACATGATCATCATTTTCAACGTCAAACAAGAAATCGTCAAACACTTCTCGTGATAATCTTTCAAATTCCTGTTTTAATTGTAATGGTGAATGATACATTTTGTCTGTATTTTTAAATCGGTATCCTTCCAATTCCATTTCTTCGTATCTTAACATTAAATCAGCAATATATCCATAAATCAAATGAATTAAGTTTCCTCGGTGTATGATATGATTATATACATCCGAAGGTTTTTGGTAAATATCTTTGTAATGTATAATATATTCCAAAAAAAGCAAGGACCACATGAAACAAGACGTCGAACCACTATAATCCATTGGAATTTTCAATACGTTATTTAAATTCTTTTCTATATTTTGAGTGCCTAATTTTTTGGGACATGTTTCCACTGTTCCCATGTATTTATACTTTTTCCATAAAAAATATGGATACTTTGTAAGTTGTTCTTTAATTTGACGATCATTTTCTTCGTCTACACCATATGGTTCCATACGATAAATAAATTTATTCTTTTTATCGATGATTAACGCGTTTGCATGTCCTGTAAATCGATCATCGTAACGGATAAATAACCGAACAAGGAATTTATCTTGTTTACATTGTTCTAATTCATCAATTACATGTTCGGGAATAATTAAAAATAGGTTTGGATCAAACGTTGAATGTTTTTCTCTTTTTGATTTCATTGAAGAGTATACATCACTTTTCTTTTTTTTACTTATTTCATGTGTTCTTCCAGTTTGACTAAATAGAAATATATACGTGTTACTGATACAAACTTCCAACGGACTATAAAATTCTTTGATCATATTTAACCATACTTCAAACACTCTTTCAATATTCACCTCAACTGCGCTGTATCTAGACTTTGCTTTTACCATTTGATTTATCTCCATACCCATAAAACGATCTCTTATACTTCCTCGCCTGTGTGTATGAACACGACTTGCATCGGCAATCTTAAAATTACCATTAAATAATTCATGTTTTTCAAAATATTGAAGATTATCTTCAAAATAACCACCAATCTTTATTATACTTTCTAAACTTTTTTTGCTCCATAGTTTTATTTTTTCTGTACGTTTTGATTGATACAATGTAATTTTTTTATGATTGGTTGCATCGAATACGTCTTGAAAGTGTTCTTGATCTTTTTGAATGATATATTCTATCGCTTGAATAGATAAATGTAATGTAGACAACGATAAAATTTCTAAATAAAGTTGATTATTGTGAATATAATTTTTATCATAGTATAGATATAAATACAATGATATTTTTGAAAGATTAACTTCATCGTCGTTGGGAAATAATTCATTGTATTTATCATATATCTCCTTGATCTGCTCGTTCGTATTATAATACCAATTATGTTTTTCCATGACGTCTTGGAAATATTCGCCGTATAAAAACCAATATTCTTCCATTGTCCTTTTTAAATTAAACAAATATTATTTTTATCGTTTGTGAAAATATTTTTAATCCAACGTAATTAAATACGCGTGAAGATAAAATAATATAAAAACAAAAACAAATTTACATATAAAATAATTAATAATTTAAATGGCGTTGTGTTCTATTAATGGAAATATATACGAAAAAAAAGTATATCGTGTGGTTAAAAAATGTACTATCGATAGTAAACCATTTAATACACAAAAGCAAAACGAACTAGGTGGTTCAACTTTAAAAAACGATATTATATGTAATTACACAAATATTAAAGATGTTGGTATTGAAATAAAAAAATCTAAATCACCCGACTGGGTACAATGTAGTATAAAATATAATAAAGAAATAAAAAAATGGCAAGCATCTACCAAAGGTAAAAATCCAAAAGAATGTCAACTAATATTTAATAATTTGCTTCAAAATATTGATTTATATAACGAAGATATACCGCCATTTATGAAACGTTCTATTACACACGAAGAATGGAAGAAAATTAAAAAAGAAACAAGTAAATGGAATGATAAGTATTATGATATACCATCTGATACTATAAGAAAATTATATTTGTCCAAGGGATGTAAATATATTCAAATAAGTCATTATGGTTTATATCACCTTGGTGAAGACGTTTGTAATTTTGGAGTACCGTTATTTGAAATAAAACAAAGATTCAGAATTCGAACTAAAGTTCATTCTAAGAAAAATAAAAATGGCTTTTGTACATTATCGGTTACATGTGCGTGTCAACCAATAAATATTAAAAAATTAAATAAGTCAAATTATTCATTAGACAACAAATCAAGACTACCGTATAAGTTAAAATGTGTTTAAACAGATAAAATAACAATTTCAGAACTTTGTTTTGATTTATTCATTGAATAACTCCAACTTGTCTCTATAATGTTAAATTCTTTGTACAAATCTCTAATGTATTCACAATTATTATATGTCAATATCCAATTTTTCTTATTTGATAAACATTTATATAACCGTTCGTGTTCAAATGTTTCATGCATATCACCATTCTTTCCATATAATTTCGGAGTTTGTAAATAATACGGTGGATCTAAAAACATTAAATTATCATTGGCGTGATTATTTATAAATTCTTCAAAATCTGTATTATATATTTGAAATCGAGATAAATTCAAGTTTTTTATCCTATCGATAGATGAACGAGTGAATCTTTTCTTTGAAGCTTCCAATGAAAATCCACCCGATAATGTTGCACCACTAAAAGAACACCGATTAATAATAAAATACATAAAACCTTGTTCTAATGGATAGTTGTTTTTCTGCATTATTTCTTGTCGTATTTGATAAAAATCATCTTTTTTAATTTTATCAACTTTTTGGTATAATAAATTTGTTAAACTGTCTTTCATTTCACTACAAGTTTTCCAAAAATGATACAACGGTGTAAATTTATCATTTGCTAAAATATTTAAATTGTATTTATATTGTAAATGAAATTCAAATGAACCACCACCAAAAAATGGAGAAACCAAGTGTTCAAACGAATTTACATCAAAGTATTCATTTAAAATGGCTTCCAATGCTTTGCAAGCTCTTGTTTTACCACCAGGATATCTTAACGGAGAAATATTTTTAATAGACATTTTCTTTTGTTTGTTTATATAAATTTATTGTTTTTAATCCAACGTAATTAAATACGCGTTAAGGTTGTCCGATTTATAACACATTACTTTACCGTCTTTTAAAATACAATTTGCTCTTTTTACTATTTTTAACATGGTATTATTTACTTTAGTTTTACAATCTAAATAAAGTAATTCTATGATAAATTTTTTTAATCCCAAATTCGAACTGATGTTGTCAAAATCTCGAATGATAGATACCAGGGCAAGATAAAGCATTCGATATTCTGGTGTACCCCCGAAGGGGTCCGCCGCCCCGTAGGGGCGGTGTGTTTCACATTGTGGGGAAATTAATTCCAGTATTTGTTCTACGTGTTTGTTGTTTTTTTTTAATTTTCTAATTTCACAAATATCATATATTTTAATTGCGCGGATAAATTTATTATATTCTTCATTTTGTGTCAGCGCCGACTTCGCCGCCGCTTCGTCCCGGTCCGCTTCGCGGACTTGTTCTGGTGGAATCCCGATACAGTATTTAAAAAATAATTTTTTCATTATCCTTTTATTATTATTTATTCATTGTTTTTAATTAAATCCACAAAATGTTGTTTTGAAATACTGGAAGAACAATGTTCAAATATTATTTGTTTTATATAATCTTTTAACCAAAGTTGAGCATTGTGACCATTATAAAAATAAATCAAAAATATATTTAACATGTATTCATTTGGTTTATTCTTATTGTGATAAAAAATCAACTCTTCTATGGCAACTTTATCGAAATTGTTTTGTTTTATCGCTAAATGCATAAACTCAATGAATTGTTGTTCTTTATTCGCTTTAATGTATCCAATTAAATCATATTTTTCTTTTAATATGTTAAATTGTTTACGACGTGTTACTTCTGCAATCTCCTTGTTAAAAATACAATTAATAAACAGTCTATAAATATATTCGGGTTTTATCATAATCTCATTTGTTTTATTTGGAAATTCTGCTTCAACAATTTCTGCTTCAACGATTTGTTCTTTAACGATTTCTGCTTCAACAATTTCTGCTTCAACGATTTGTTCTTTAACGATTTCTGCTTCAACAATTTCTGCTTCAACGATTTGTTCTTTTTTTTTAAATAGAAAAAAGAACCAGTTAGACTTTTTCATTTTACTTTTACTAATATATTATTTTTAATTTACAACGGTATTGCGCATATTGAACGATGCGTTTGCCTGACTATTCCCCGAAGTGAATCCAATATTTTGACTAAGTACGTTTGCACCTTTACTTGACACATACGTTGGACGAGATAGAGGAACAGGTAAACTCGACGCATCCTTGTAATAGGTAGCGTACATGTTCATGGATGATAGTATCTCTTTGACACATTCTTGTATTACTGCTTGATTCAATTTACTGAGTCGTGATTCCAATGAACACGATTTACTTCCTCTGGCTAGCGGTTGATTAATATGTACTACGCTGGGTGGCATAGCTCCGTAAAGCGAATACTGATACTTGTTGTTCATTATTACCAGGATTGAATTTTCTGATTGTGACTTGATTCTTATACCCGTAATTCGCTCAACGGTGTCTAGAATTCTCTTTTGAATATATTTGACATTAGTTTCAGAAAAAAACAACATGTTCAAATACGTTGGGACAGTATGATTTGCGTTTAATCCGAACGTAGCGTATGGGTCACCTTTTAATGTATTGTTCATCGTTTTGGGATACTCAAATTTGTCGTTTTGACGTTCACCCACAGGCATCATCGAGGATAAATTGTATTCCATTCCATCGTTTGGTAACGGGTTATTAGGGTTATTTTTTATTTTTTGTACGTACGTTGATGTATCAGGAGCAAATTGACCCGGTTGCCAGTTTGAGGTTAAAGGATAACTAGTACTGAATTGCCCAGAACCTCTTATCTTACCTAATTCACCTGGTGAAGTAGCAACGTTGTTGTATTGTGCCGAGAGTATACTTGGGGAAATGTCCATTTTATTACGTTTATTATACGGAAATAAATTAAAAAAAATATAAACAATTTATTTACTCATTTTCTCATTATTATTTATGTTTTTTTTATCTTTAATCAATTACTTTTTATTCACTACACTGCCGTTAGCAAAAATAGTCTAAAAGTGAACCCCTTCGGGGGTACACATTGGAACAAATTAAGTGTCAGTCTTCTTTTTAAAGTGATGTGAAATATACTTTTGCATATTCATAAAAGTCAAGTCAACAGAGTCTTCTTTTCCAGACAATAGTTTGCCTAGTTGTATTCCCTGTTTGCTTTTAATCAAGATGTTTGTTTTCTTTTCTGGATTTTGTAAATTGTTATACTTGATATATCGAGTCAACAACTTGGTGACGTCAGTTCTTGCCATCTTGTTTTCACTTGAATTGGGAATAAAAATCTTAATCTTTTCAAGAAGAACTACATTTTCTTTATTATTTTTTTCCTTTTTTTCGATAATCTTTGGTGCGTCGCTGTCTAATATCTGTTCGGGAGTATTCAGTATTTTGACAAAATGTGTCTTTAAAAAGGTGGATAATTGTTCCGAGATTTCAACAGGTTTTGCAAACCCATTTGGTTTCTTTGTATCAGAACCCTTTTTGATTTTCTTTTTGGTGAAACGTTTGATTTTCGTTTCATAAGAACGTACTTCTTTTTTAAGTGTTTTGAGGGTGTTAATATTATCTTTGATGAGCTTGAGGTTTTCATTTAATTCCTTGATCGCGTTATCAAGGCGGGTGGATAAATCTGCACCACAAGAAGACTCCGAAGAGGAGTCAACGGATTCAACGGATTCAACGGATTCAACGGATTCAACGGGTTCAACAACTTCTTCTTTCGCTTCCGATTGTATTTCTGGTTCGGGAGCTTTGGGAGTAGTTTCCTTTTTTGTTTTTAGTGAACGTGGTAGTCTTCTTTTTAGTTTTTTTGTTGCTGTATCGGACATTATTGTTATTGTTGTTGAATAATTATTTATTTATTATTAATAACTAGTGCGAAATAAAAAATTAAGATTTAAACGCATAATTAAAATGAATTTTTTATTTATTGGAGACACAAATGTGGGTAAGACAAGTATAATAAATTATTTATTAGATTGCGAAGACAATTTAAATAATCCAATTACAATCGGTACAAATATTCGTAAAGGGTCCGTTTCACGGACCAGGAAAAAGTGTACCCCCGAAGGAGTCCGCCGCCCCGTAGGGGCGGTGTATTGTCTTATTGATACGGGTGATTATTTCACAAATGAAATCAATATATTATCACATTTATATCGAGTAGCAGGTATTTTTATTGTATATGATATTCGTAATTTTAATTCATTTGCGAATGCCAAAAAAATATATCGCCGTTTATCCCACCGCGGCTCGAAGAGACCAATAATGCTTTTAGCAAATAAAGCAGAAAATGTAATAAATGGAAAGGCTCAATGGGGATATGCAAGAATACAACTTAACCAACAAGAAGGTGAAGAAGAAGAAGTTGAGTTGATTAAAGTATCTGCGAAAACAGGTTTAAATATAAACAAAGCGTTTCATAAATGCATTGATAACTTTGAAAAAATGAAAAATACAGTTCAGATTATCGATACAATTGATGTTTGTGAATTAGAAAATAATGGATATTATATTACACCCCTTTGGGGGTCCGCTCACGTTCACGATGACAAAATATTTGTAAAATCATATTGGAATCAATTCAAATATTTTATTTCAAACTCGTGGAATAAAATACTTTGTTGTTGTGGCGCTTCGCGTCGAAAAAAACAATTTTGAAAAAAAAAAAATATTGTATACTATTGACAAGTTAATAAATTTATAAGTTTTTTTGAAAACATTTAATGGGTATTTTAAGATGTCGTAAACGTGTGAAAACAATTGATGTTGTAAATGTCGATGAAATCCGACAAGAGAAATATATTGGTAAGTATACTGGTGCATTAACCTTTACTTCTTTTTTTGTTGTTGGTCCATTCTGTATCGTTTGGTTGTTTTTCCCAGTGGATAAAAGAATAGTTGTTCAACATTCACCTGTTGTAGTTCAAAATATCGTTGAACAAGCACCGGAAGTCATTGAAGCACGTGTGCTTTAAGGCGCCCGTAGGGCGCTCCGGTGTCTTCTCTTTGGGAAGAAACCTTAAAAATACCCCTCTGAAAGTATTCGGTTTGCAAATACAACAAAACTCACAATGAGTATACCTTTTTTAATAAGGGCAAAATCTGAAACTTCAATACCAAAGAATTTAAATTCAGTCCAACTACTATCGGATAATAAAGTATTTATGGAATTCCAACTTATTTCATTTCCAATTTCTTCCATCAAATTAAGTTGTATTAAATCAGCATCGTCGCCTGAAAAATGGGTACGAATATCTTCTACGGTGTATCTTTTTAAATATTTTTCAACATATATTGGATTCTTAACGAAATCAAATAGAGCATCTCTGTTTCGTTTGACTTGGCTAATAATTCGAAAAAAAATAATTTGAACGATAAGGTATGTAACGACCAAGTTCCACGGTATATTTTCAAAATTTCCTTGATTAATTTGATCAATATAAAAACCAAATGATATTGCACCAAAAAAAGTAAAGGATGAAAATATGTATTCAAAATCACCAATCGAAATATTTAACTGAAACTTTATATTGACAAGTTCTTGCATCATTTGATTCAGGTCCAATTTATTATGTTTAGATTGTATTTTCATTGCAAAATTTTGAAATATCTTGACGTGTTTTCTAAAAACAATACAAAATATAATCAAGTTTGTAAACAAAACCAAGTTTCCATAAGTCCATGAAGCAACTAATAAAAACGATATCATTACTCTTGCTATTATATTGTATTGAAAGATCAATGGGAATTCACCATCATAATCTGCAACCGTTATTCGAGTAATGTTTGTGACCACATTTAATAGAGAACATCCAACAATAAGACAAGCTAATTGATTCAATTTGTAGAGTATCTTTTCTATTTCTTTTTTATCACCTTTGTTATCAAAGTAAAATAAATCAAAGTGGTCTGTAAAAAAATATCGAACACAATAATAGTACTGTAAAGGATAAAGAAATTGGAAGAAAAAGCTTGAAATGTACAATATTTCTTGTTCAGGTTCAGAACTAAAGACAACAATAAGTGTATAAATCGGTTGAACAGATAAAACAAGACAAATGAAAACAGTGTATAAAGAAATGTGTAATTTTGATGTAATCGAATTGGTACTATTGGTACTATTAGTACTTTCACCATCATTATCCGTTCGGACCGTACCATAGCCCGCTGAGCGAGGTTGTTTTATTCGTATATGAGGTGATAAGGATGTATGCTTTTTTCTTTCATGAACAA
>Ga0193961_1000142_pt1 | contig 28003 bp, 23 predicted proteins | sample FB_4_MG_FD_140371 | JGI IMG/M metagenome (GOLD analysis project Ga0193961, IMG submission 140371) | Microbial mat bacterial communities from the Broadkill River, Lewes, Delaware, United States - FB_4_MG | ecosystem: Environmental > Aquatic > Freshwater > River > Microbial mats | place: USA...
ACCAATTCCTGGAATTGGTTGGAGAGATGTAATGCATCCTGACTTTAATAGAGAAGAGATATTACTTTTTAAAATAGATAGCCAAAATGGACAATATATGTTAAAAAATACAAATGATGATATCATCGAAGCAGAGGTACAAGAACATGACTAAAAACCCAAATCAGTTAATCCGAATAAAACAAGTGGTTCAATTGCTGGCAATAAGTGAATCAACAGTTAGAAGGTACATAAAATCAGGTATCCTACCTAAACCTACAAAGCTTAGTCCTAGAGTGATGGTATGGAGATTATCTCAGATTGAGGATTTTATTGATTCAAACTGCTCTTAGATATCTTCTATCGGGTCTGGCTCACTTATATGCCAGTATCTTTCTTCATATTTTTCTATCAAGATTACGAGTGTCTCTAATTCATCGCTTAATTGTGTATCCAAATCTAAGTTCATATCCATAAGCTCATCTATTCTATCTAAGGTTAAATCATATTCTATTTCATTTTTTATTGGTTTCAGTAACATTTTTATATCTCCTCTACATTTATTTTAACATAGGAGGGTTTAATTAAGGGATAGCTTAAATGCGGTACAAAATAGCGGTACACTTTATTTTGTACCGAACAAAACCCTTTGTATATAGGGTTTGTAGCAACTGCTTTAAATCCTGCTGGGGTCGCCAATCAACACTTTTACAACTTATCACACCAATTCAAACAAAAAACCATTAAGCCATTACCCTACTTTCAAATTTGATAGGGATTAATAAAAAAATTTTAATCGCTCTCTTAATTCCCACAACTCTTACAAAATACCTCTTTGTGCCTAAATGTATTTTGACCTTTTTTTTGTATGGTATCACATTGGATACAAGTAAAACTAAACATTTCATGTCCCATATATTTTTTTGAAGTTTGAATATCTTTAAATTTATTTAAGTTTTTGATGTTTATTTCTAAATCGGTAGAAACTTCCTCTTTCTTATCATTCTTAGTTTTTTCTACTTTTATTTTATATTTTGTATCATAATCTATCAAAACTGGTTTATGTTCATTTATAAGAATATTGCCTATATTTTCCATATTTTTAGCACTTGGTATATTATTGGTTACCATTTTGAAAGCGACAGAAAACATTTTTAAAGGGCTTCGTTGAAATTCATCTCTCATATCTTTTATAAAAGTATCTGCACGATAAAAGCTCTTTGGCAAAATCTTATTTGTAATCTTAACTTCAGGTAAAAATACAACGCAAGAGATAATATCTATTTTCATATTGTACTTTTCCAAAATCAAACCCAACACTAAAGCATGTCTTTCAGATTGAGCGAGAGGACTCGGAACATTATATGACTTTTTACCATAATCATATAGCATCGTACCATCATCATTGATAGTTACTGATGCTTGTGTATTTTTCGTTTCCACAAGAATGATACCCACAGCCTTACTAATCAACAAATGGTCAATCTGAGCAGTCAATCCATCTATCTCAAATCGTAAATCATGCAGTATCACATAATTTTCACTATCTTTTAAATTAAAATCAATAAAATAAGCAGTCTCTTTCTCCCCTTGCAGTCCCAACTCCAAAGCCTTCAACTCTTGTCGTATCAAATATTTTTGTTTCTCATTATCAGAAAAATCAAGCTTCTTTTTCAAACAGAGAATATCTTCTTCTTTTTGTTTATCAATCTTTTTTAGTAGCATGTTTTTCCTTAATTTAGTAAATATTCGATAAATTTATTTTCCTATTAATTATTCTCTTCAATACAATTACTAATAATTGAATGATTAGTAATTGTATTAAATTGTTCTTCTTGTAATTTAAGTAACTTAGATAAAAATTTCTTTTTTGCTTCTATTTCATCAAACCATTCGCTCAAATCTACTTGCTGTTTATAGCTAGGAAGGTTAATCTTCTCATTCTTTATTTTTGTATAAGATATAGCTGGCATAGCTGAACCTCTGGCTAATTTATTTAAATTCATACTTCGTAGTATATGAGCTAAATAAGGGGCATATACCTTTTCTGATAAATCAACTTTTAAAATAAAGGAATTATTTGTAAGATAGATAGGTTCTTTTGTAAAATGAACATTTCCACAATAAGCACCAACTCTACCTATGATTATATTCTCTCCCTCATGAGTATATTCATCACAATATCCCCTGATACCATTTCCCCCATAAACTAGATATTTACCTTCGTCTCTAATATTATCACTCTTTAAAACTTTACCTGATTTCAATGTAACAATATCATTTAAAATAAACGCATTTTGAAAATCTACTTTTTTATTTTTCTCGACTAAATTACTATATTCTAATACTAATTTATTAAATTCATCGTTCTTATCTTTTATAGATGATATTTCATTAGTTATTTGAAAATCATTTGAGTCATTTATTTCTTTTGGGAGTTCTAGAGCAAGATTTAATTCTTTTGTATTTAAAATATCCTGTTTATTTACTAAGCAAGAATTCTGACTTTTAGTTCTTTTATGAAACAACTCAATAAACTCTGCTAAATCCTGCTCACTAATCTGATTCAATTTATTTAATGGTTTGTCTGTATTAAGTTCATATAACCAAATATCATCTTCTATTTTAGTATTATCAAAAAATAAAACACTTAGCTTGATACCTGTGTAAGGGGATAAAATACCAGTAGGTAAGCTTAATATAGAATGTACATTAAACTCTGTTAAAAGCTCTTCTCTTAGCTTTAAAAACTTTTTATTAGAATTAAATAAAAGACCATTAGGAACAATCAATGCTGATTTACCACCTTTAGCAAGTTTTTTCATTGAAAGTTTTAAAAACAATGTTTCTAAATTAGAAGGATAATCATTATAATAGTCATATTTATGGGTATCTGAGATTTTTCCAAATGGGACAGCTGAAAGAATAATATCGTACTGTATATTTTCATCATCCAATAACGAATCCCCTAATGATATATTTTGAATATCAATACCGTTTAATAATAAATTTAACGAACCAACTAAAAAAGCAAAAGGGGAAATATCTTGTCCATAAACTCTCATAAGTTTTTGTGTATTATCACATGTAGATTTTGAAATATTTCTTTGTGCTTCTATAAGAAATCTACCTGTTCCTAAAGCAGGATCATATATAGTTTGATGTATAGATGGTTTAATAACTTCAACAATAGCACTAGTCAATACTTTAGGAGAGTAAAAAGCACCTGATGAGATAGATTCATTTATCATTTTAACAAGTAATTTATCATAAGCCTCAGCTAGTTGTTCATTAAACTTCATATCTTCCATATATGATAGTGAAATTTCTAAAATTTTAGCAGATTGTATTCTAAAAGGAATATTATCTAAAATATATTCTATTTTATTCCAAGTTTCATTCTTTAAATAACTACTTATCTGATTATTAAAAAGGTTTATTAATATGTTTTTAAATTTAGAGAAATCTATTTTATTTTTTTCTTTATTTAAATTATTGAATAAATTTCTAAAATTATCTGCTTTTTTTTCTTTAGATAAATTAACAAACCTAGTTTTATAAAAGTATTGTAAAAGAAGCATTGCAGATAACTGTTCCATAGCACCCATAGTGTTATTGATACCAGTGTCTTTCCGTATAATGTCAATTAATTTATTTAATTTTGTTTCTGTATTATTCATTTTCACCTACCAAATAATTGTACATATTAACAATATCTTCACTGATTTCTTCTTTAGGAATTGTATTTATATAATCTTTAGCCATATTAATACAAAAACCTTGCTCTCCATTATTGATATATGGATTAACAATATCTTTTATTATCTCAGATTTAATTGATGCTAACTTTTCATTATAATTACCACAAGTCATTTCATCACAAGAAATACTTGGCGATAGTTTTGATTTACTTCCTAAGTCTAATTCAGACTCTACTATTTCAATATTATCGATTAAAGCTGTATGAGATAACAAATAATGTTTTACTTCTCTTCTTTTCCATGATAATAAATGAGATTTTGGATTCGAATTTACTTTATTAACATTATCGCCTTTTACTAGTAAAGTACATTTTGGTGTTCCTATATTTGCAAAAGGCAATTCATCTCTATCACATATTAAAAAGATATTTTTTGTTTTACATGAATGTCCATTTATATATTCAAGAAAATTCCTTAACCATGATAGTTTTTTATCAGCAAAATTTTCATTTCCTTTTCCTTCATATCCAGAATTACATTTGATAACAATAAAATTACTTAATTTTGCTTCTATATTTTTCTCTTCTTCAATAGAATCTGCCAATTTTCTTTTTACTAATAATTTAAATTGTTCCCAATCATTTTCATCATCTATTAATATTATATTTTTAAACAAAGATATAGCTTGAAATTTAACATTATTTATTTCAGAGAGTTCTCTTAATCGATTTGTAAGATGTGTAAGTTTTTTCCCAGATTTTATTTGACCAGCTTCAATTACTTTTAACCTTTCAATTCCTGACTTAGTTATAGAATCAAGTAAATGAGTAGTAGTAATTATTAATCCTTCTGATTTATTATAAACACTCCATAACTTTTCAATATTTTTATAATGAAGATGAGAATCTGCTTCATCCAATAAAAACAAGGTATTTTCACTATCGAATAAATCTATTAAAGAATATAAAAAAAGTAGTTGATATTCTCCATCACTTAAGTCACCTAGATGTAAAGTCTTACCATCTTTTTCAAATATAAGCTTAAAACTTTCTTTTACTATAAAATAATTGTTATCAGATGCTTGAGTAAAGAACATAACTTTTGAATTAAATGATGTTTCATCATCCTCTTCAAATGAAACGGGGGAAAGTATATCTTGAGTTAATTGAATATTTTGTATGTCTAGAGGTTCTTTAAAATTATAATCTTTAGTTTCTACAACTACTGAATTTATAAAACTATCTAAAGTTCGATGATAAGCTTTATTTGTAATGACATTTGTTTCACCTTTAGACTCATCGTCAAGTGATTGTTGTACAATATTTGAATAAGCTTTATCTACTTTTACATCAAATGAAAGTTTAGTTGATTCATCTTGTCCATATTCATTTTCATCAATATAATTATTTTGTCTTAAAAAACTTCGTACCTCTCCCCTTGGTTTACTAGTAGTTGCTAAGAAAATCAATAACATAGACCATAGTTTATCATAATAAAAACAATCTAAATTTAGAGAACTTCCCTTACTTCTTTCTGTATTTAAGTATTTACTAAATCCACTTGAATAGCTTTCATTTTGACCAGATGAAAAACATACTATTTTATAATTTTCATAAGTTGTACCATCTAACTTTTTATCAAAGATTGATTTTAATATAGCTGATTTTCCAGAACCATTCCCACCGATAAAAGTTGCTATCTTATCAAACTCTAAAATTTGTGGTTGATTATGAAGAATATTACTTGGTAAATTTAATGTAGTTATTGACATTGATTATATTCCTTATTATTTTATGTTGGATTGTAAATCATAATTTATAGTATTATATCAAAGTTTTCCGAAATTAAGTAAATAACTACTTATTTAATTTATCTCAATACTAATCCGACAATAACCATCCAGCTTTTTGTAGTTTAGTGATTTTTGTAAGTTCAAGAGTAGCTCTTTCATTCATAAAAAAAAGGTAGATTTTCATCTACCTTTTTTAAAATATCAGAACTTAAATAAGTTTTGTTAGATTATCGTCCAATAAACAAAGACTGAACAGCAGTTTGTGTAAGTGCTATAAGAGAATCAATATTCATAATAGGTATAAAGAATACAATAGCCGAACCAACTCCACCTAATACAGTCAAAATAGCTACAAAAGCAATAGCATAAGTAGAAACTCTTTTGTCATTAAAATCTTCGGCGATACACTCTGTTTTTGGAGAGTAAAAGTACATCATAGCGATAAGTTTAAAGTAGTAGTATACAGAAACAATAGTAGCTATAATAGCTACCACAGTAAGCCCTATGTACCCTGCACTAATGGCTTCTGTAAATACATAAAATTTACCGATAAATCCAACAGTTGATGGGATACCTGCTAAAGAGAATAAAAATATTGTCATCATCGCAGCCAAAAATGGTCTCTCTTTTCCTAAACCTTTAAAATCATCATAAGTTACTTTGATATTGGTATCTGAAATAATATGAGAAGCTAATCCAAAAGAACCTAATGCAGATAACAAATAAGCAAAAAGGTAAAACATAGTTGCATACGAAGCATCGATATTTATAATCTCACCATCTTTATAACTCAAAGCGATAAATGCTAAAAGTAAATATCCTGTGTGTACGATAGAGGATGCTGCTAGCATTCTTTTGACGATATTTTGTGTAATAGCTAACCATGTACCAAATACTAAAGTCAATACAATGATTACAGAGATGATACCATCCCAAAAGTCTATAATAGGAGCAAAATCTTGCAAAATAGCTCGCATAAAAAATGAGAAGATTGCTATTTTGAAAGTAGATGCCATGTATGCTGTAACAATCATAGGCGCTCCTCTATAGATATCCAAAACCCAAGATTGGAAAGGAAATGCTGCAATTTTGAATAAAAATGTGAATAAAATGAGAGTCAATCCAATATATACTAAGATCATATCATCGCCACTATGTGTCGCTATATATGTCCCTATCTCTGTTAAATTTGTACTTTGAGTTGCCCCAAATACCAATACAGTTCCTAAAAGATAAAAACTCCCTATAAATGCACCTAGTACTAAATACTTGAAAATAGCTTCTACTCTTTTAGAATTTTCTGTATTAAATCCAACCATAATATAGACAGCAAAAGATGCGATTTCAAGTGCTATATACGCTGTAATCAACTCATTTGCACTTGATAATATCATCATTCCAAAAAGAGAAAATAATAAAATTGAGAAAAACTCCCCTTTAAAATATGATCGATGTTGAAAATAATGTTCACCAATTAAAAGTGTTAAGATTGTTCCTAAAATCAATAAAATATCAAAATAATTTGAAAATGTATCAAATACTAAAACATTATTAATTAGATCACTATAGGGTTGAACAGAATAAGAATCTGAAAATCTTCCAAATGAAAACCCTAAAGCAATGACTAAAAATACCGTAGAAACAATGATAAAATCTTTTGTTTCATATCGTTCGTACATACTCATAAACATAAGCACTAACGCGCCTACTAAAACTGTGATAGCAGGTATTAGATAGAAAAATTCACTCATTTTGTTCCTCCAATTTGTAAAATATCAGTTAAATAATGTGTCACAGTAGGTTCAAATTTATCGATAAAAATATCAGGATACAATCCCATTAAAAATACCAAAAATACCCATGGAACAAAAGCAATAATCTCTTTTATTTTTAAATCTCTCATCTCTAAAGCAGGTGCATCTTTGGGTCTATCTTGTAAGATAGCTTTTTGAAACATCCACAACATATATGATGCTCCTATAACAACACTTGTAGCAGCTATGTACCCAAGTACAGGATGAAACTCATAAATACCAAAAATAATCAAAAGTTCAGATACAAAACCATTTGTACCTGGAAGACCTATATTTGCAAATAACATAATAGCAAATACAAAAGTAAATACAGGTGCTTGATGTGCAATTCCACCTAGGTCTTTCATAGTCTTAAATCCAGTTTGCTCATGGAGCAATCCTACAAGTAAAAATAAAGCCCCTGTAGAGATAGCATGTGCAATTACCAAATACAACGCTCCATTGATACCATACTCATTCAACGAAAAAATACCTGCTGCAATAAAACTCAAATGTGAAGCAGAAGCATATGCAAACATTCTTTTGATGTCATCTTGCATAAACGCTGCTATTCCAAAATAAACTAAACCAAATAATCCTAAAGAAACAAAATAGATAGAAAACTCAACATACACTTCAGGAAAAATTGGAATCATAAATCTTACGATAGCATAAATCCCTAATTTTGCCATAATAGACGAAAGTAAAAATACAGCCCCTGTAGGTGCATTTTTGTATGTATCCATAATCCAAGTATGTAAAGGAAACAGTGGAATTTTTATCGCAAAAGCAGATAAAAATGCTAAAAATAACCATACTCTAGCAGAGTAATCTAAAGTAGTAATCTTAACGAGTTCATTGTATGCAAATGACCAAGTACCAAACTCATTATTGTATGTTACTCCTAGATATGCAATAGCAACAAACATCAGTAATGATCCAGCCATAGTATAAACGGTAACTTTAATTGTTGTAGCTACTTTATCACCAAATCCAAATGAACCAATCATTAAAAATACAGGTAAAAGCATCACTTCCCAAAAGAAATAAAACAAAATAATATCTAAAGAAAGCAGCGTACCTGTTACACCTGCTTGAACCAATAACATATTGATCCAATATCCTTTAGTTTTTCCTTCCCAAAGAAGTAAATACGCTGTGGGAATTAAAACAGCAATCATCATCAAAATAGTGAGTGAAAAACCATCCAATCCGACATAATAGTTAATACCATATGATTCGATCCAAGGAACATTAGTTACAAATTGCATCCCTGCACTTGGTTCGAATTCTATATAAATTTTTAATACTAAAGCTAAAATCACTGTAGTAGTTAAAAAGGCTATATTTCTAATGGTATTTACATCTTTTGTTGTCATCATCAAACCAAATGCTACAACTGCTGGTAAAAATATAATAAATGAAAGTATATCTGAACTCATACTATAATCCTAGTGTAATATATATATAAACAAATACGCACATCATACCAACAAGCATGAAAGCAGCGTAAAATCTCACATTGGCATTTTGTAGCATTGCTACTTTTTTACCAATGTTTATAAAACCATTTGCAGAATTCATAATAAATCCATCAATAATTTTTTCGTCAAGTACCTTATCTACAAATGTAGATAGTTTTTTCAATGATTTTACAAAAACAACATCATAAATCTCATCAACATAAAACTTGTTTCCAATCAATCCAACCTCTTCTTCAGGTTTCATAACATCAAAATTTGCATATTTTTTATAGGCAACAAAGATACCAGAAGCAGCAACTGCAACAGACACTATCATCAAAATATACTCAGTAGTATGACTCAAATGAATTGTTTTAGAGTCCAACTGAATTAACCAATGATCTACAAAATGTTCACCTCCAAAGATAGCAGGAAAGTTTAAAAATCCAGCTCCAAATGCACCAATAGATAATATTAACAATGGTATAGTTACTGTCATTGGAGTGTATACATATTTCTTTTGTATAGGTGATGGTGCTACAAATACAATAAAATATAATCGAAACATATAAAATGCTGTTAAAAATGCAGTAAACATAGCCATCGCCCAAATAAGATACTCACCCTCTTGGAAAGCGGCTGCTAAAATTGCATCTTTTGAAAAGAATCCTGAAAATGGAGGAATACCTGAAATAGCAATAACACCAATTAAAAATGTAAATCCTATAATAGGTAATGATGCTCTATGCTGTGCAATTTTAAAAATATCTTGCTGATGATGTAAAGCCATAATAACTCCACCCGCACCCATAAATAGCATCGCTTTAAAGAATGCATGTGTAAATACATGAAATAATCCAGTAGAATAAAACCCTAAACCAACTGCGATAAACATATACCCTAATTGACTCATAGTAGAATATGCCAAAATCTTTTTAATATCATTTTGACGAGTCGCTATAAAAGCAGCCAACATAGCAGAAAACGCTCCAATATACGCTATAAAGAGTCCAACATTAGCTAAATCAATATACAAAAAGTGAAATCTTGCAACCATATAAACACCTGCTGTTACCATTGTAGCAGCATGAATTAATGCCGAGATTGGTGTAGGACCAGCCATTGCATCTGGAAGCCATACATACAATGGAATTTGAGCTGATTTACCCATCGCTCCAACAAATAATAAAAATCCTGCAAGTGTTAAAAGCTCAGGAGATGCGTTTCCTAAGTTTGCTTCAATAGATGCAAATGATAAATTGACTTCACCCATAGCAAAAAAGAGAGTAACAACACCTAATAAAAAACCAAAATCCCCTACTCTATTAACTATAAATGCTTTATTTGCAGCAATAACATTTTCTTTTTTACCATAATAAAATTTAATTAAAAGGTATGAACAAACTCCAACACCTTCCCATCCTATAAATAAAATGATTGGATTATCAGCAAGTACCAAAATAAGCATTGAGGCTAAAAAGAGATTGAAATATGCAAAAAACTTTCCAAAACCTTTGTCACCTTTCATATACCCTACAGCATAAATATGAATCATCCATCCAACAAATGTAACAAACATTGCCATAAATATCGAAAGATTATCCCCTAACAATGCCATATCGATATCTAGTTTATCAATATGTAACCATGTAAATAAATTTTGTTTAAATATAATTCCCTCATCGTTCATCCGTAAAAATAAACTTAGCGTTACTACAAAAGCAATAAATGGTGAGATAGTTCCTATTAAAGAAAATGTTAAATCAGAGATTTTTTTCTTTTTGATGCTATAAAAATAAAAAGCACCATTTAATATAGCTCCTAATAAAGGGGCTAATATTATCCATATTAACAAGTTTGTATTCATGATTTTTCCCCCTGTGTTAATGTATTGAAAATATCTGTATCAAGAGATTTTTTTGATCTAAATAACAGAATAATTACAGATAAAAATATAGCAGCTTCAGCAGCAGCTATTGCAATAACCATAATAGTGATAATCTGTGGATCCATATTAAAATGGTATCGTGCAAATGTCACTAAAAATAGATTTACACCATTGAGCATCATCTCCAAAGACATATATATTACAAATATATTTCTTCGTGAAATCACCCCAATAGCACCTATTGAAAAAAGTATCATAGATACAAACGCTAAAGATGTTACTGAAATCATGATGCTTCTCCTACTGGTTTAACTCTTTTTGTTCTTTTTTTCGCTAATACAACTGCTCCTATTAATGCAACCAAAAGTAAGATAGAAATTAATTCAAATGCTACAAGCCAGTTATTATAAAGTTGCATCCCTACAGGTCCTATATCTCCAAAAGTTGTCTCAGTCAAAAGTAAATCTTTTGATGGAAGTTTAGAAACTGCTTTTATTACTAATACATTTAAAGGTATCATAATAGCAGCACCCAAAGCTATAAACTTAAATTTATTTGGCTCTTTTGGTAAATCTTCCTCTTTAATATTTAAAAACATCAAAATAAATAAGATCAAAGTCATAATAGCCCCAGCATATACAATAATCTGAACCATAAACAAAAATGTTGCATTTAACAATGCAAAAATTCCTGCAACACTTAACATAGATATCAATACTCCAAGTGCACTATACATTGGATTTGAATACGCTATCATAGCAACAGCTCCACCAATTGACAACAAAGCCAATCCTATAAATAATAAATCAACCATTGTCTAAATCCTTTGATCTCTCATTTGCCATCAATGCTTTTTTATCTATCACAAATTCTTCTCGTGTTCCACCTATAAAAGAGAATATTCCTGTATCCATACGAATAGCATCACAAGGACAAGCTTCTACACAGTATCCACAAAACACACACTCAAGCAGATCAATTTTAAACTCTTTAGGTCTTTTTTCATCAACACCATCAAATCGCTCTTCTGCTTCAATAAAAATACAGCTTGCAGGACAAGCCGTAGCACACATATAACACGCCACACATTTTTCTGAGTCATCCTCATGTTTTGTAAGTCTATGTACCCCTCTATATCTTTCATTTAAGTCATCAGGTTGTACTTCAGGATATTGAGTTGTTTTTAGACCCTCAACATCTTTTATATTTTTTACAAAATGTTTTAAAGTTGTAGCCATTCCACTTGCAATTGCAGGTAAAAATAACTTATCTTTAAAAGACTTTCCCTCTCTTTTTACTACTGTTATTCCCATATTAACTTCCTTGTACTACAATAAATGTTGCTGTTACAATGATGTTTAGAAGTGCTAATGGTAATAATACTTTCCAACCTAACATTTGTAACTGGTCATATCTAAATCTCAATACAGTCCATCTTACCCAGATATATACAAAAGCCATCATAAAAAACTTCACTAAAAAAGCTCCTACTTGAAGGACAGTTGTTACGATTGCCGATCCATTTGAGCTAATCCCTGTAGATAAACATAGGGCTAAAACTCCAACAACTGCAACTGCAATTCCCCAGAATGCTATTGTCAAAATCTTTGTTTCTTTTTCTCTTGAAGTATCAGAACCAATTGCTTTGTTATTTTTTTTCATCCATTTAGTAAATCCGAATACACCTAATGGTAATAAAACCATAATAGCAACCATCACATAGTTCATATTTGATTGTAACGCTTGTGTATCCATCCATGGGATTTGGTATCCACCAAAAAACACTGTCACTATAATCGCACACGAAGCACTCATAGCAGCATATTCACCTACCTGAAAAAGACCAAATCTCATAGCTGAGTATTCTGTATGATATCCAGCAACGATCTCTGATTCACCCTCAGCAATATCAAAAGGAGCTCTATTTGTTTCTGCAAATGAACACACGATAAAAATAATTGCAGCCAATGGTTGTATAAATACACCCCACATAGGAATTACACCAAAAAATGTCCCTGCTTGTGCATTTACTACATCTGTTAAGTGAATCGAACCGTACGATAAAATCATAGAGATTAGTGACAGTACCATCGCTGCTTCATAAGATATCACTTGTGAAGAGGCTCGAATAGCACCTAATAAAGCATATTTACTAGCAGAAGCAAATCCACCTAATATAATTCCGTAGATAGAAAGTCCAGCAAAAGCAATGAACCATAACATCCCAAAATCAGCAGGAATAGCCTGCATAATATGTGCTTTTCCATCGATAACAAGTGCATCTGCAAATGGAATCATTGCAAATGTTAAAAATGAACATATAAATACAATCCCTGGAGCAATTGTAAATAAAAATGTATGCTTAATATGACTCGCAGCAAAATCTTCTTTGAAGACAAGCTTTAACATATCAGCAAAACTTTGAATCAAACCACCTAATCGTAATGGTCCAATATTACATCTATTTGGCCCAGATCTATCTTGCATAAATCCAGATATTCTTCTCTCCCACCATACAAAAAGAGGTGTTAATCCAACAGCCAATAAACTTGCTATTGCAATATTTATAATTAATATCGTTGTTGTAGCACTACTCATAACTTCCCTTTCCCAATCATATCTTTAAGATTTTCTAATACAGCTGTAATAGTAAGTGCAGCGTTATCTTTTTTCATTTTTGAAACTACTCTTTGTTCTATCCCATCACAGTTTGTATATGTTCCTGTTTTTTCATAAAATGAGGCAATTGGCAAAGCAACATCTGATTTTTCAATCACCTTGCAAGTATGAGAGAATAGAGAGATAATTCGTTTTCCTTCTAAAAGTGCCAAATTATTTTCAAAATAGGTATTGTCAATAATAATAACAACACTTGCTGCGTTTAAAGCTTTTTTAAATATTGTTTTATCTTCATTGATACCGATCTTTTTAAAAGAGGTTCTATTCGTAGCTCTATCATTATTTTTCAAATAATCATCACCAAAAGATTCATCAAATGTATCAGGAGAGTAACCTGAAATAGTTACTTTGAGTTTTGAGGCTAAGTTATTTATATTTTTCATCTCTTCAGTTGATAAACTAGGACCAACTAAAAAAAGCACCTCTTTTGAAGTTGATAAATATTTAAAAATATTAGCAATAATATCACTATTATTCGATTCATTATGTTCTAAAAGTGGCGTTACAAATCTATTTTCATTTTCTTTATGATAAGATAATCTCCCCTCATCACACATAAAAAATCCATTTATAGTATCATTTCTTCTTGGTCGAAATCTGAAGATTTCATCATTTTTATATTTTTCTTTTCTATGGTCAACAGTGATATTACACCCTTTTGAACATCCATTACAAATAGCATTAAAAGAGTTCATAAACCAAACTCTTTGCTTAAATCTAAAATCTTTAGAAGTCAATGCCCCAACAGGACATAAATCTACTACATTCATAGCGTATGGATTATCCAAAGGTCGACCAGGGAAAGTTCCTATATAAGAGTGATCACTTCTTCCCATTACTGCTAATTCACTTGTTTTGGTAATATCAGAACAAAATCGAGTACATCGTGTACATAAAACACATCTTTCTCTATCAAGCATAACATTTGAACCCAAATCAATCCGTTTTGCATGATGAGTTTTGGCATCAACATTTACTCGTGATTCATAAAAACCTGACTCCATATAATAGTCTTGTAATTTACACTCACCAGCTTGGTCACAAGTAGGACAATCTATAGGGTGATTTATAAGTTCAAGTTCTAAGATATCTTTTCTTACTTTCTCTATATTTTCACCCTTTGTTCTTACTTCCATACCTTCTTTAATAGGTGTATCACAAGCAATCTGTGGTCTTTTTTGACCCTCTATCTCAACCATACACATTCTACAGTTTCCATCTTTTCCTAACGCTTGATGATAACAGAAATGAGGAATATGAATATTTTCATCTAGTAACTTATCTATTAATAAGCTCCCTTTTTCAGCCTCAAATTGAGCACCATTAACCGTTATATTAACTACTTCACCCATTAATTGCATCTCCTTGTTTTTCTGTAGTTTCGATGTAAGAGATAAACTCATCTCTATATTTTTGTACAAGACTTTTAATGATATCTTTTACAGCGGGTGCAAATACACATACTGTTTTACCATTCATTGTTTCACAAACATCTAATATAGTAGTCAAGTCAGAAACTGTACCCTTACCATCCAAAATTCTTTTGATAATAGTATCAATCCAACCACACCCTTCTCTACAAGGGGTACATTGACCACAAGATTCATGATGATAAAATTCAATTAAATTTTTTGCTACATCAACCATAGAAACGCCCTCAGGAATGATCATCATCCCACCTGTTCCTAAAGTAGAACCAATAGACCACATCGTTTCATAATCCAAATATGCTTTGTCAACTTCCTCCGCTGTTAAGATAGGACATGACGCACCACCTGGAATAACAGCTTTTAGTTTCAAGCCCTCTTTCATTCCTCCACCGATTTGTTCAATAACATCAGTCATTTTACAACCATATTGAAGTTCATAAACTCCTGGTTTTTTCACAGGTCCACTCATAGCAAATAGCATTGTTCCTGGAGCTTTTTCGGTTCCATACTTAGTATAAGATTCATAACCATTCAAAACTATATTTGGTACAGATGCAATAGTTTCAACATTATTAACAGTTGCTGGTTGACCAAAAAACCACTCACATTCTTTACCGTGTGGCTTGAGTCGAGGATGTCCTCTTTTCCCTTCGATAGATTCAATAAGTGCAGATTTTTCACCACAGATATACGCTCCTCCACCTCTATGAACAGTGATATTCATACGATAGTCATATTTATTCATCACTTTTTCACCAATGATTCCTGCTTCGTACGCTTCTTCTATCGCTGCATTTAACCTGTCAATAAAAAATTTATACTCACCACGAATATAGATAAAACAATCATGCGCTCCAATAGCATAAGAAGAACAAATAATTCCCTCTATTAAAAGATGTGGATCGTACTGGAAAATTTGTCTATCTTTAAAAGTTCCTGGTTCTGATTCATCACCATTTGCTATTAAATATCTAGGTCGTTCATCTAATGGTGGCATAAGTTTCCACTTTGGTCCACAAGCAGCACCACCACCACCTTTTCCTCTCAGTCCTGATTTGCATACCTCTTCTGTAACATCATCAGGATCCATAGTAAAAAGTTTGTCGATTGATTCGTATCTTCCATTTTTTAATGCTACATCTAGCGTATGAGAATTTGGTATATCAAAGTTTTTACTCACTATTTTTACAATCATATCATCTGTATTCATTACTTACACCCTTTTATGATATTTTCTAGTTTTTCAACTGTTAAATTTTCATGGTATGTATGATTTAAAGCGATCATAGGAGCACCACCACAAGCACCTTGACACTCAACCTCACTAAAATGAAATTTACCATCAGCACTCGTCTCACCTGGGCTTATACCCAAAGTTTCTTTTATATATCTCTTCAACTCAGGTGCTCCCATTATCATACATGATAATGTTTTACATAACTCTATATGATATGTACCTATTGGTTTTAGATTAAACATCGTATAAAAAGATGCAAAACTATGTACTTCTATAGGAGATTTACCCAATCTGTCTGCCATGAATACCATAGCATCAGGGCTGACCCATCCTTCTTGCTCTTGAACCAACCAAAGTCCAGGCAACATCATCGCATCTGAATTTGGATATTTCTTTAAAATTCTTTCAAACTCTTTTTCATTTTCTTGTGTATAGCTAAATTTTCCCATTATCTGTCAAACTCCCCAGCAATAAAATTCATACTCGCCATTGTAACAACAGCATCTGCAAGCATACCACCTTCAATAATATCAGCAAATGCTGCTAATGAGTAAAAACTAGGTGGTCTACATTTTACTTTGTATGGTCGCCCCTCTCCATCACTTACAATGTAGAAACCAAGCTCACCATTTCCACCTTCAGAATAAGAATAATACTCACCTTTAGGTACTTTGATACCATCAATAGTAAGTTTGAATTGATTCATTAATCCCTCAATATTTCCATATACATCTTTTTTTGCAGGAAGTAATACTCCAGGAGCATCTACATTGATAGGACCATCTGGCATCTCTTTCATAGCTTTTCTTATGATTTTCATTGATTGTTTCATCTCTTCAAATCGACACATCATTCTATCATATACATCACCATGTGATCCAATAACTACATCAAAATCAAAGTTTTCATATCCATAATAAGGTTTGTCTTTTCGTAAATCAAAAGGGACACCAGCAGCTCTTAGGTTTGGTCCTGTTATACCATAACTCAAAGCAAATTCTGGAGTTATAACACCAACATCTTGTGTTCTGTCATGAAAAATTCTATTTCTTGCAATAAGACTTAAACAATCACTAATTGCAATCTCAACCTCTTTTAGTACAGCCTCCAAATCTACATCAAAACCATCATATAGGTCAAATTCTAAACCACCTATTCTAGTATATGTATTAGTTAGTCTTGCTCCTGTGAGCTTAGAAAGAATATCGTATGCTGAATCTCTTGGTGCAAAAAGATACCAATAATTTGTAAGTCCTCCTAAATCAACCATATTTGCACCATTACAAACAAGATGATCCATAATTCTACTTAATTCACCTGTAACAATACGGATCATTTTTGCTCGTGGAGTTATCTCTATCTCAAGCATCTCTTCAACCGCTTTTGACCACCCAATATTATTTAAAATAGCCGAACAATAATTGAGTCTATCTGTATATGGAATAATTTGAGAATAAGTATGATTTTCACAAGATTTTTCAAAACCTCTATGGAGATATCCAATCTCAGTGATACAAGTGGTGATAGTTTCACCTTCCATCGCTGCAAAATTTCGTATTGTTCCGTGAGAAGCTGGATGTGATGGTCCAACATTTAAAAGCATAAGATCTTCAATCTCTTCAGGTGTATATCCTTTTGATTCAAGTCGAGGCTGCATCTCATCCATCAAATCTTCAGTTTCAGTACAAATTTGACCTTTTGTAATCTCATAATCTTTTCGTAAAGGATGTCCTTTGAATTGATGATGATTTAACAATCTTTTCATATTAGGATGCCCTTTAAAAGTTACACCATATTGATCGTAAGTTTCTCTCTCTGCCCAATTTGCAGACAAATATAAATCAGTAAGAGAATCTATCTCTAAAGTATCATCATCTATAAACGCTTTTATGGTTATCTCTTTTTTATACGAGCTATCTCTCAATATATACACAGCTGCAAATCTACTTGGAGTCACATCTGGAAATTCTGAATAATCTACAACAGTAATATCTAAAAGTAAGATATAATTTTCTTCATTTTTGAGTTTTGTTATCGTAGAGAGTAGATCTTTTGATTCTATTAGCATATCACACTTCAGCATCTAAAATTCCTTTAAATGGTTTAATTCTATCTTTGAGTAAAGATTCATCGTGAGATTTTTCTTGAATCCTCATAATCGCATCCAATACAGCTTCTGGTCGAGGAGGACATCCCGCTATATATTCATCCACTGGTAAAATCTCGTCAATTCCTTGAAGAGTTGTATAATTATCATAAAAACCTCCAGAACATGCACAAGCACCCATAGATATTACCCATTTTGGTTCACACATTTGTTCATAAATTTTCTTTAAAATTGGAGCTTGTTTATAAGAAATCGTTCCAGCAACAATCAGTAAATCTGCTTGTCGTGGTGAAAATCGAACAACCTCTGCTCCAAATCTTGAAATATCATATTTTGCTCCAGCAACACTCATAAACTCTATTCCACAACAGGCTGTTCCAAAAATCATTGGCCACAATGAATATGATCTTCCCCAATTAACTGCATGATCCAGTGTTGTTGTAACTACTGAATCCCCTAAACTAGCTTCCGCTCCTAATCCCATGATAGTGCCTTTTTCTTATAAATATATAGTAACCCTGCAAATAATAATCCCATAAACATAAACATCTCAAATAAACCGAGATAGCCTAGCTCTTTAATATTTACAGCCCAAGGAAACATAAAAATGATTTCCACATCAAATAGCACAAATAATATAGCTACCAAGTAGAACTTAATAGAAAATCTAATATTTGTATTCCCCACGGGATTAGATACACCACTTTCGTATACTGTATTTTTCATTGCAGGTGATGGATTTTTTGGTCCGATGAATTTTGTTAAAACAAAAACACCTACCAAAATACAACCAATCGAAACAAAAATTACAGATGCGAGAATTAATTCTGTCGACATTTTATATCCTATTTTTTGATTTTATTGTAAAGTATACAATAAATGTAATATTACATAAGTATATTTTATCTAAATTTATCTGTGAAGTGCTCTATTGAGAAAATTTGTGTCATTTTGAAAAAAAGGATATAAGAATAAATTATTATTTTAATCTTATATTTTTATAATAGTTAAAATTCTTCAGAAATAGTCTCACCCATATCCCAAAATAATTTATTAAGGATTCTTTTATCTTTGATTTTGCTATCCAATTCATCAAAATCATGATTAAATTTTTCTATATAACGAAAGATAGAACAGATAACATTTTCTTTTGATACATACATATCATCATTTTTCATAGCTTCTTTTATAATTGACTCATGGAATATCTCTGTTTTTTTTAATATCGATAGATCATAGCGTACAGCAGATGCCACAAATTCAGTATCCCCTTGAAATTTATCACACATATTATCAAAACACCCTAACCTACTCACAAATTTTTTATCTGTTAAAAGGTCAGGATCTATATATCGTAATATTTTTTGTTTCACTTTGTGATCTTCAATAATCTTCATAATATCCATTATAAAATATTTATTTTTACGAAGCGTTGGAGCATGCTCAAGATTATTTATATTTCGTGTTGTTGCTAAAACTGCTATTTCATTATCATTTTTAAATATCTCTGGCATATATTTCAAAATTGGATTTTTGGAATTGATACCATCATTTTCTTTTTCTGAATGTGCAGCTATTTTTGCTATATCCCTACTTGCCTTTAAACGATGACTAGCATATACATAAGTTCTATTATATTTTCCAGTTGCTATTTTTATAAAATCCATATCATCTAATATTTTTTTATCAACTAGTTTCAAAATATCATCACCTAAATTTTCATAAAAAAGCATATGATTCCACATCCCTCTTTTTGCTTCATTTGAACTAGATATACTTTGTGATGTTACACCTAAGAGTCTTATAATAACATTTCTATTATAAAAATATTCTGGATTTATAGCTTGTAATAATAACTTTTTATTTTGCCAATACTTTACATTATTGAATATACTATCAATTATTTCTTTCAAAACTTACTCCAAATTATAAAATTAATTAATCAATTATAACATTTGAGGACTTCAAGTGTCTTTTTTGAGATCTTTAATTTTAATTTTTTTTTATTATTTGTTTCTTTGTTTCCTTTTTAACCCAAAATTTGATACACTTCTCTTATGAAAAATTTACTTACATATAAAAAAACTCTTGAAAAATTATCGTTACAACTCCATACATTTGATTTGGATACACTAGACTATGACTATTCCGAACTTAAAAAAGCTTTTGATTTAGCTTTTGATTTTGATATATTTACTCTCAATAATATTGAAAAAGAAAAAATTAATAGTTATAAATATGAACTTTTTAAATCATTGACACTCTATTCTGGTTCTTTATCTTTCTTAGCTATACAAATACTCGCTGCAAATGCAATTATGCAAACAAATAATTTTCATAAAAAAGAGGAATATTTTCATAAAAAATGTGGCATTGCAATCAATCATCTACGCTCTTTAAAGACAGTTGTTTCTGCGAAGAAAACTAAAGGTGGATTTCTACTCAGTGGAACATTGACTTGGGCTAGTGGTTACAAAATATTTGATACTTTACTTATAGGATTTCATTGTGATAATTTAGAATATGAGGTGATGTCTGATTTTAAGGAACAAGAGGGATTTAGTATAGGAAAAGCCGAAAAAACTTTTGTGGGAAATTCTTTGCATACTGTAAATATTAGTCTTAATGAATTTTTTGTAAAAGATGAAAATATAGTTTCCTCTAAAAAAATGGGCAATTATACAAAAGTTAAAGCAGTCTCAAAAACTGTTCATTTTTGTTTGTATTCATTGGGTAATGCGGCATTGATAAATACAACAGATCATGAATTAAATCAAAATGCTACACAAAAACTCGAAACACTCAAAGAGATATTTTTACATTCTCAAGATCCTGCTGAGATGGACATTGTACGGGTACAACTTTTTGAATTAGTACAAAGTATCATTACAACAGCTCTTATATTAAATGGTGGAAAATCAATACTCTGCTCACATAATCTTCAAAGATTTTATAGAGAACTAATTATGTTTAATGCAAATGGATTAAATCAAGATCTCAAAGAGATAAGTAAACATAATTTCTTAAATTAGAAATTAGTATTAAGAATCTACAAATCTATCCCTTATATCTAAAAAATCATTTAAATTTTCAAAAAATATCTCTACAAGTCGTGGGTCAAAATGTTTTGATGATTCTTCTTTGAATAATTTAAATATAGACTCATCATCCCACCCTTTTTTATAACATCGTTTACTTCCTAAAGCATCAAATACATCTGCTACAGCTGTAATCCTTCCGTATATATGAATCTCTTCACCTATAAGTCCTTGTGGGTATCCTGAACCATCCCATTTTTCATGATGCTCTAATGCGACTATGGCTGCTGTTTTTAAAAGTGGTCTTGTGGAAGAATTTAACGTATTAAAACCAATCACTGCATGTGTATTCATAATCTCACGCTCTTCATCATTGAGCCTAGCAGGTTTATTTAATATAGAATCTGGAATACCAACTTTCCCTATATCATGCATAGGACTTGCTTGTTTGATCATTTCAGATTCTTCAACACTAAGACCATATTTTAATGCCAAAAGTTTAGAATATTCCGCTACTCTTTTTACATGATTTCCTGTCTCTTTTGACCTCCTTTCACCTATAGAACCCATAGCAAGAATTATCTCTTTTTGTATCTCTTCAATCTCTTTTGCATCTGTGATATTTTGGCGTACAGCACTATATCCTATATGTTTTTTGTCCTCATTATATAATGGTTCAATCTCTGCATCAACCCAATAACATGTTCCGTCTTTTTTAAGATTTTTGACTTCACCTGTCCATATTTTACCTGATTGTATAGTGTTCCACATATTTTGGAAAGCACTTTTGAGCATATCAGGATGCCGTACATAATTATGAGGTTTTCCAATAAGCTCTTTTTTTGTATATCCTGATATATCACAAAAAGCATTACTTACATGTGTAATATTTCCTTCTAAATCTGTTTTTGAAAAAATAACATTGTTATCATATATTTTTAATAACGATTGTAAACGCTCTTTTTGTTTTTTTATCTCCAAGGTTTTTTTTATCACTTCTGTATTTAATTGCTTCACATAGTTTTTGTAAAAAAGATATAAAATCAATACAATCAAAATAATCAATACAATAATCACTTTTAAAAAATAATCTGTTTCAAAATTGTATATCAATGACTGATCTAAGGTATCTGTTTTACTAAAGAAAAGGAAAAAACCCATATCTCCACCATGTATATTTTTTAATTGTGTTGTGGATAATAGATAATTATTAAAGATTATTGGTTCTGTCAAATGAAGTAGTTTTACTAAACCATACTCTTTTACTTTTTTCATCAATTCTAAAGAGGCATTTTCATTTGCTACATAATTTTGACCAATAAACAATCCTGAATATGGTCGAATAAATCTTTTTGTATAATCCTTATCTACTATCATAAGCGACTCTATCTCATTTTCTTTTAAGAGTTTAGCAATAGAATTAAACTTTGAAATCATCTCAATAATCCCTACAAATGTATCTCCATTATATAATGGCATCATAGTTTTAAAAGTCATATCGAATCGTCCTGTACTTATCCCTCGTTTAGGTTGAGGATTTTTTAACATATCAGCTATATCAAGTCTAGCACTTGCAGAATGATCTCCAACTTTTTTTGTCCAACTCCGATAAAAACTATACCCATTTTTATCAATAACCTGAATCCAAAGGTTTTTATACTCTCCATATTTTTCGATCTCATGAATTGTTTTTTTATAATCAAGTTTAGCATTATTTTTTGTCACTAATGCCTCGATAAGTTTATCATCTTGACTAAGTAAATAGGTAAGTGCAAATGTTTTTCCAAACTTTTTTTCTACCTCTTTTTCAAACAACTTGACAATTGTATCACTTTTACTTGTATATATTTGTTTCGTGAGAGTATTAATTTTACCTTTATAATAAAAATAATGAAATAGCATAAAAAATGCCAATATCAATAGAGTATAGAATAAAATTTTTTTTATCATTTGAGATCCCTTACATTATCTTCTTATTTTATCATAAATTATTATATTTAAGTTAATTTTTTATTATAAATTTAGCACTTACTGAATATCTTTTGGATTATTTTCTTCGATGTAATGCTTCTAAAGCACCATTAAAATTGTACTTTTGAATATAATCTTTAATATTTTTGAGGATTTTATTGTCTTCTATTCCAAAATTCATCTTTTCAGTTTTTACTAATGTGTGTTTTATCTTTTTAGATCTTTTAGTTGTCAAAGCAACTTTCATCTCTATAAAAAAAAGATCATTTTCTTTTTGATCTATATTTTCTAAAGATGATTTCTTTTTTTCTTGTGCCGTTTCATACTCCAAATAATTTTTTATATCTTCAATAATACGAGGTATTTCATCAAAAATCTTCTCATAGAGTTTTTGATTTACAATATTATTCTGTAAATCTTGATAATACTCATCGACTAGTTCAAAAAGATTTTCTGCTTTTATACTTCCACTTACCCCTTTTAGTTTATGAAAATACTCTTTTGATTGCAAGGCATCTTTTGATAATTCTAATTTTATTTTTTCATATTCATGATATTCTACATAAAATTGTTCCATTATTTTATGAAAAAGTGATTCGTTATTTGATAAATTTTCCAAAACACTTCCAGCATCTAATGTAGTAAAAACATAATCGATTTTTTTTTCTTTATTTTTTGTAGATTTTGTAGTCCAAGAGGATGGTACTACATAATCTTTTTGATATTTATCTTGCGGAAGATATTTTAAAAGTACTTGATATAAAACTATTGGCTCTATTGGTTTTGGAACATGATCATTCATCCCTATTTGAAATGAATTAGCAAAATCTTCTCCCCTTGCATTTGCACTGAGTGCAATAATTGGTATTTCTATATTAGATTTTCGTAACTTTTGTGTTGCTTCATATCCGCTCATATTTGGCATATTAATATCCATAAATATAAGATCATAATGATTTGATTCAAATTTTTCAAGTACTTCTAATCCATCATTTGCGATTGTAAGTCCAAAACCAAATTTTTCTAAATATCCTCGTATTACATCTTGATTGATGAGATTGTCCTCTGCAATTAAAATATTAACATCTCTATATTTTAAAAGCTCCGCTATCTCATTATTTGATGTAATCACTTCAGATAAACAGACACAATCTGTATCAACTTCAAGATTAAGCAATATTGTAAACTCACTACCAACACCCTCTTGACTTACAACACTCATTTTTCCATGCATAAGATCTATGATTTTTTTTGTAATACTAAGTCCTAAACCTGTTCCACCATATTTTCGTGTGATTGAAGTATCTCCTTGTGTAAATACATCAAAAAGTGTTTTGAGTTTTTCAGAAGCTATTCCTATTCCTGTATCTTTTACAACTATAGATATATTATAATCACTATTTTCTATATAGGAAATATCTAATGATATCGCTCCTTTTTGCGTAAACTTAAAAGAATTACTGAGTAAATTTATAACGACCTGCTCCAAACGAATCACATCACTTATAATACATTCAGGAAAATTTGGTGCTAAAAATATCTCGAACTTGATATCCCCATTTCTACTTTGTGTTTCAAAAATAGTTTTTATTTTTTGTACAAAAGAGAGAATTTTAAAACTCTTTTTTTCCAATTCCATTTTACCAGCTTCGATTTTTGAAAAATCCAAAATATCATTAATGATAGATAATAACGAGATCGAAGATAATTGAATTTTTGATAAATAGTCATGTTGTTTTGTATTTAATGGTGTATCTAAAGTCAAATCTGTCAACCCTATAATAGCATTCATAGGAGTTCGTATTTCATGAGACATGCTTGCTAAAAATTCTGATTTTGCTACACTAGAAGCTTTTGCTTTGTTACTTGCATTTTCTAACTCTGTAATATTTGTAAGAGTAATTACTGTTACTTTTTGAGTATTTACGATCAGATTTTTACTATATACTGTAAATATATCTTCTTTGATCTTCACTTTTATAAAAGCATTATCTTTGAAATGTTCCAAATTATCGTTCTCTAATCTATTGTTCAAACCTTTTTCATCTATTATATGAATTTGTGACATAAGGTTTGTATATTTCAAATAAAACTCTTCAATTGTCTCTACACCAAAAAAAGTATAAAAAGCATTATTTGCAGTAGCTATTTCATCCTCTTTTGTGGTTATTACAATAGAACTTTGAGAATTAAGAACTTCAGAAAAAAAATGTTGATTATCTTCTAGCAGCTTTTTATTTTTGTTTGCTTCATTTTCTTTTCTAAGCCATAATATCAACAATATCAACATCCCTAAAGCAGTAAGTATAATAGCAATCATCGCATAATCCAAAACATCTTGAAGAGGTTTAAAATAATGCAATGTTTTTGTTATCTCTTTTGTAGAAAAATCTATCGCTAGAAGTGCTTGCACTTCTCCTTCTACCACAATAGGATAAGCATATGTCATCCAAATAGATTCGACACCTTTTTCTTTAAAATATCCAAATTTACCACTCTTATATATCTCAAGCCATTTTGGACTTATAACACCAAAAGGTTCATTAAAAAAGTATTTTTCATCTTTTGAGCCATCTAAGAGAATTCTAAAACGCTTTTTATCATCAAGATGCAATACATAAGCATATTTGTACTTTTTACCCAAAATCATCTCTAAGCTTCTTTGTAACTGAACTTGTAAAGTATGATTTTTTTGTAATGTTGAAAAAATTGTCTTATTTTTTAATTCTTTTGTAATAATAGCACTAATATTCGACGATAAAGATTCTAGTTCATAAATCTCTGCTTGATCAAAATCTATTTTTACTTTTTCAATTGTATTATCAATATTCATTTTTAAATAAAAGATAAAAAACAATGAAAAAATAACTACTAACCCATATTTTATAATATTTTTCACAATGACTCCATTTGATATTTTTGAAGTTTTTTAGACATATGTAGTTGAAATTTTTCTACACGATATCTTAAAAACAGTATATTTGGGCGACCTTTTTTCCAATAAAAAGCACCTATTGCATTCTCCTCATTCAGAAAAGACCTATAACTATCTGTAAAAAGAGGTTTCTCTTCACATCCTAGTAAAATTTTGGAAGCATATACTATATCTGCTTTAGAACAGATATTTACAATAGAAAATCCAGCCTCTTTTACTATCTCTTTTTTTGGTAATTCATCTACATATACACTTATTTCTGATTTATTTAACAATGAAGTAAAAATGAGTTTTATAATCTTTGACTCACTAGAAACACCATAAAGTGAGGTTCCCCCAATTAAAAAAATAAGTATATTTTTTTTCATTAAAAAGTATATTCCATGCCAAAACTATACCGCTCTTCAATACTATCTATAGCTTCACTCTCATTTTTATAGTTAAGATACTGGTATCCTGCTCTATTATCAAATATATTTTCACCTTTAACAAAAAATGTTAGATCTTTTGTATATTTATAAGTTATACCTAAGTTATATTGCCATTCATTTTGATCTTTTATACTCATCTCATCTGTTTTTAAAAAAACAAACTCGTTTGCAAAAGTTATTTTATTAAAAGTATTTAAAAACCGTACTGATAAACCTTCTGTATAATACTTCAGAGACTCCTCTTGCATATTTATATCTTGTCTCCATAAGTCCAACATCAAAGAGTGTTTATCATTAAAAATGTAGTTATATCGTAGTGAATTAAAAATAATTTTATACTGTTTTTCACTATTATAAAATCCATTTTCATTCACATAAATCATTTTATAAAGTTTAAAATCCATAATATTATAACTAATATCAAAATTTTCACTTTTATATTTTGTTTCATGTCCAGACAATGTAATATACTCATTTTCCAAATTTTTATTTATCGTTTTATTATTAAATAAATAAGAGATTTTATTCACAGGCATTTTTGTATAATAGGTCATAAATGTAAAATTGTCTGTTTCATAAGTATGAGACATTCTACTTGTCAATAATGTTTCATTATTATAAAAGCTATTATTTTCTTTTTCCAATTTTAATGCTAATAAAAGAGTATTATTTTGTGTCAATTTATAAGCATCTTGTACATATATGCTATAAAGATTTTGTTTTGTTAAATTATTATTAGATTCAATATTCCCAAATGATGTTATATAATCATTTTGTATATCTGTTAGTTTTTTGGCGGTATGATTAATCCCTGCAAAAATTGTATGTTTTTTGAGAGCTATCTTTTTATTGAAAGAAAAAGAGAGTACTTCATCTTCACTCTTATACTGTTCACCATACACGCCTACAAGAGTCCCTAGCTTTAAGCTTAGTAATTGACTTGCTATAGGAAGTATATTATCATCCATAAAATCAACTGTGTCCGTTGTTTTTGTATAATTTATCTTGAAAGTTGCAGATTTATCCTCTAAAAAATCTCGTTTATAGCCTACATTTAAAAAGCTCTGTTCCATGTCATCTTTTGTAGGTGTTGCATCCCAGCTATTTGTCAAAAAACCATCTTTCTTTTTTTCTATATATTGCAAATGTATTTTATTTTCGTTATAATCAAAAGTACCCATAAGATGCTTTCTTGCTTCATCTCGACTCAAATCGGTGTCACCATTTTTGATCACTTCTCTTTGAAAATCACTTTTAGACATATATAAAAAATATTTCAAATCATCATCAGCATTTGCAGTATGAAAAAAAGTAGAGTATGAACCATAATTATCACTCAATACCCCTATTTTGTTTCCACTATCTCTTTGTGGATTTTTAGTATAGAGTTTGATCACCATAAGTGATGCTTTTGTACTTATTTCAAAAGATGGAGGACCCTGATATACCTCTACATGATTGACAAAATTGAGTTCTATATTTCCCAAAATATGAGAAGCTGTGTCATATTGGAGTGTTGATAACTCAAAATCATCTATATATACTTTTACTAAAGTTCC
>Ga0193961_1000143_pt1 | contig 27941 bp, 23 predicted proteins | sample FB_4_MG_FD_140371 | JGI IMG/M metagenome (GOLD analysis project Ga0193961, IMG submission 140371) | Microbial mat bacterial communities from the Broadkill River, Lewes, Delaware, United States - FB_4_MG | ecosystem: Environmental > Aquatic > Freshwater > River > Microbial mats | place: USA...
AAAAAGTTATGTGGAGTTTTCCACGAAGAAGTGTGGTTCATCAAAGATTCCTTATAAAAAGCCTCTCAAGATTACGCAGTGATGAATATGAACTCAAACATATTTACTTTTTATACAGAGCTTCAAATTCACATGCCCCCATGATATACAAAATGAAAGAAGCTAAGTTGTGGAGATAATTATGGAAATCGTCGTTCGACCAACTCAAATCACGGATGCAAAAGCACTTGCCGAACTGTATGCTCAGCCAAAAGCTCATCGAGAGACTCTGCAACTGCCACTCCCTAGTGAAGCCATGTGGCGACAACGCTTAGAAAACAAACCAGAACATATTTACAGCTTTGTCGCCGAAATTGATGGCAAAGTCATCGGTAATATTGGCTTTGAACACCAACAAAGACCGCGTCTTCTTCACTGTGGCACCTTTGGTTTAGGGGTTCATGACAACTACCATGGGCTAGGCGTTGCCTCAAAGCTGATAGAAAGCGTACTCGATCTTGCAGATAACTGGTTGCAAATCAAACGCATTCAAATTGAGGTCAACAGCGACAACCAAGCGGCCATCGCATGCTACAAAAAATTTGGTTTTATCATCGAGGGCGAGGCGAAATGCTCCGTGTTTAGAGATGGCGAATATGTAAACACGTACTATATGGCGCGCATCAAACACTAAACCAATGGCGCAGTGATTATCTGTAATCGGGCTGGCACTGCGCTAAATAACAAAATCACTAAGCTCGCAAATGCTGCCAATGCGGATTTCTATCAAGGTATATCACCACAAAACTACATTTCGCGATAACCTTACCTTCCATTTTTTCAATTTCTGTAAGTACTCGCTCCATCATCAATTTACCGTAACCTTTCCCTTGTAGAGAGTCAGGCACCTTGGTTGAAGTGATAGTAAAAACATTGCCTTGGCGTTCGAACTTCACAATTGCGTATAATTCTCGTTCGAGTAATACACGAAACTCTTGATCTGCTTGATCAAATGTTACTTCATACATAATATTCACTTATAAATTGGCAACCAACTCAAACATAACTATAAATTGTAGTTTGAACTCTGAGCCAAAGCTAAGAAGAATTGAACTCATATTCCCTTTGGTTATTTAGAAATGCCATTAAATAACCATATAAAACTACAAATAATACCAGCGGGATAATGGTGGCGAAATGACTACCCAAACAGGGACTACCACTGAAGCGGAAGCTCAGCAATATAATATAGATTCTCGAACGCCAACAACCATTACTAGTGTCGATGGGTTGGCAATGCTCGATCACGGTCGAGAGCTAACCATCGGTATCGTAACGCCGGTAGGCACTAGTTATCGAGTAAAAAGTCAGTTAATTGGCACTCATTCTAATCATATGATTTTAGTTGAATTGCCAAAGTTACCTGAAGATAAATTACTCGCATTTTTTCAAGAAGGCTTCTGGGCAACCATCCGTGCTATCTCTCCTCGTGGAGAGGGGGCAATTCTCACCTTTCGCAGCCAGATTCTTCACATCATTCGCTCGCCTATCGCGATGATCGCGATGTCGATACCTCAAACCATGCAAACCACACCGTTACGTAATGAGCCTCGCTACGAAGTCAATCTGGGAGCAAAAGTACACAGTACCAACCACCGGATTGAGTGTGAAATAAGAGACCTATCAAAAAGTGGTTGCTTGTATGTCACACCATCATTAACTCGACCGTTTAACAGTGGTGAAGATATCGAACTTCATATCAACACTTCATCTGGTAAACAGTGCAAATTTGAACCTTTAACCGGCAAAATTTGTAATGTTAAACAAGCATCGCAGAAACGTCGCTACGGTGTGATGTTTGACGACGAGGGTAAGAAAGTCGCGAAGGCATTATTAGCTAACTTAAAATTCGATGGCAGTAAGCTCTCTTTACAATAACAAAAACCATCAGGGTTAACTTTATCGGTTTCTCAATAACAAAGCGGTTTGCCGCTTTGTTTTCATACTTTTTTGACATCAATGTGGGTATACTCTGCCCATCAAAAATTGTTTTAAAATAGCATGAATTACTTAAGCACTTTTTTTAAAGGTATCGCCATGGGCGCTGCCGATGTTGTACCCGGAGTATCCGGTGGTACTATCGCCTTTATTACTGGCATCTACGATACGCTTCTAGAAAGTATTCGCCGTATAAACCCAAGCGTAATTGGCATTTGGAGACGCGAAGGATTCAAAGCCGCCTTCAACCATATCAATGGTTGGTTTTTGCTTTCTCTCTTTGGTGGTGTATTTACCAGTATTGCCACGCTTGCCAAACTTATTTCATGGTTACTTGCCACGCATCCAATCCCGATTTGGTCATTTTTCTTTGGGCTTATCTTAGTCTCGGTCTTTCATATCCTTAAACAAGTTGAGCAGAAAACCCTCAGTAGTTTGGTATTCCTATTGATCGGTATCGCTTTTGCCTACTGCATTACCGTTTTAAAACCTCTACAGATGGAACCCACGAGCATCAACATTATCATTGCAGGCGCTATTGCGATTTGCGCGATGATTCTACCCGGCATTTCCGGCAGTTTCATTTTACTGCTGATTGGTATGTATACACCCGTGCTCGCGGCGGTAAAATCTTTTGATGTGGGTATTTTAGCGCTATTTCTAACAGGCTGTGTCGTTGGGCTATTAAGTTTCTCGCATGTCTTATCTTGGTTGCTCAAACGCTTTCGCGATGCCACATTGATGTTCTTAACCGGATTAATGATAGGCACGCTACCCAAAATTTGGCCATGGAAAGAGACCATCACTTGGCGGGTAAACTCTAAAGGTGAACAAGTACCCCTAATCCAACATAACCTGTCACCATTTGAGTTTGAACACATCTTTAGCCAATCTTCTCAACTGTGTATGGCCATTGTCATGATGTTGGTCGCTATTGCGTTAGTGCTCGGCTTAGAAAAATACGCACAACGTTCGAATTAAACAATATTTCAACGTGTTAAATATAAAAAGGGCCAGCTTAGCTGACCCTTTTTATTTATAAGTAGCGCGACCGTGCGGGTAGAAAGACTTCTCCCAGCATGCACCTTACACTGCCACCACCAACAGACTCGATGGTACGGACATCCATCGGCAACAGCTTACCATGGCTGGCTAACTGATTACGTTGTGCTGGCGTAAATGCATCGTAAGCGGTTTGAGACATCGCTATCACTTTCTCACCGTTCACCGACTCTAATTGAAGCACATTGCCGCACATAGCATTCATTTGCTCGAGCGTAATAGAAATAATCTGCTTATCTTTAGCAAGCGATTTCACCACAAAAGTGCGCTCATACTGTGGGATCACTTCATCGCATATCACACAAAAACGCTCGCCGATCGCAAGCATTACATTAGTGTGATAAATCGGTTTACCTGATGGTAATGAGGTTTGAAAAGAGACGACTCTGGAGTAACCAGAATGTTGTGCAAATTGCTCTAAAACATCTCGGTCACAACGCTGAGAGAGTGCCGCATAGACTGTTCTATTGGTGTGATCAAAAATCATCACACCCGTACTTTCTAAGTAAGCTTCTTGCTCCAAGTTATGCTCAAAGGAGTGCTCGACATCAACATGTCTACCTGACATTTCTAACGCTTCGCGTAACTCTTGTAGCCTAACTTCACGGCGGCGATTTTCACAAGCCATCGGGAAAGTGAATAACTCTCCTTTTGCTGTTGTACTAAACCAGTTGTTGGGAAAGACAGCATCTGGTGTTGGTTCATCACCAATAGCGTAATCAAGAACGATCACTTGAATACCCGCATTGCGCAGCTGTGAAACCATCGTTTCAAATTCATACATCACTTTATCAAGCAATGTTTCGGCATCTAACGCCGAGCCTTGTTGAAACTCGTTGTCTTTAGCTGTTTCAGGGTTAAAACCGAACTCTTTTGGTGGCACCATCACCACACAGTTTGCATTATGTTTTGTAGGGGAGGAATCAGATATATCTACTAGGGTTTGCTTTTGTAACATCTTTGACAAACTCCATTTACTGTTATTATTAGATGATTGTAAATGCAAAACTAACAAAAAAATTACTGACTTTTAAGTAAATTAAGTCCAATAAAAGGGATCTGATCGGCAATTACGGGATAAAACCGGAAATTTTATTGTCATTCGTACTCTAAATGATTTTTTGCACATATATCCCATTTGCTTTACAGATCGATAGTTACAATTTTGTTGTTAACACGCTAACATAGCCGTATTCAATACCATGCGTAGCTATCCTTCATATTTTCCCCCTGCCGTTACGCTTTAGGACGATGTATGTTTAAGAAATTTGAGGGTTTTACTAAACCCTTCCCTGAGCACGAGCCAAATCAACCCCCTCAAGGAATTATTGCCTTTTGTCGTTATTACACGCGCGGTTTTGAGATCCCTCTTATCATTATGTCTATCATGGCGACCATCGTTGCTATCGTAGAGGTGACGCTATTTGGCGCGATGGGAAACTTGGTAGATTGGCTTTCAAACAGTAATCCGGAAACATTTTTGCAAGACAACCAAGCCGACTTGATTTTTTACGGTGTATTACTGCTTATTGTCATGCCTATTATGGTGGTGGGATACTCACTACTTGTTCACCAAACTCTGCTTGGCAACTATCCCATGTCTATCCGGTGGTTGGCGCACCGTTATTTACTAAAGCAAAGCGTTAATTTTTATCAAGATGACTTTGCTGGTCGTGTCGCAACCAAGGTAATGCAAACCTCACTTGCGGTGCGTGAAACGGTGATGAAAAGCATGGATGTGTTCGTTTATGTTTCCGTTTATTTCACCAGCATGATCGTTTTGTTAGCGCAAGCTGACTGGCGGTTAATGATCCCGATGCTGGTTTGGCTAGCGGCTTACATCGCCATCCAGATCTATTTTGTACCTAAGCTAAAACAAGTTGCGACAGAACAAGCCGACGCGCGCTCACTAATGACGGGGCGTATCGTCGATAGTTATACCAACATCTCAACCGTTAAGCTGTTTTCTCATAGCCAACGCGAAACAGAATACGCAGAAGAAGGGATGCAAGGGTTCCTACAGACGGTATATCGCCAAATGCGCTTAGTTACTGGTTTCGATGTCGCCGTCGAGATAACCAACTATCTGTTGGTTTTCTCTATTGGTGCGCTTTCTATCTATTTATGGATGGACAGTGCAATTACCATCGGTTCTATCGCAATTGCAATCAGCCTTGCACTACGCATCAACGGTATGTCGATGTGGATCATGTGGGAAGTGGGCGCATTGTTTGAAAACATGGGTACTGTTGTGGATGGGATGAAAACGCTCTCTAAACCGATCGATATTCAAGACAGCCACAACGCAAAACCACTTGTTGTTACGCAAGGCAGCATCGAATTTGACGATGTTAGTTTCCATTATGGCGACAAAGAAAAAGGGGTGATTAGTCATCTTAACTTACACATTAAACCGGGTGAAAAAGTTGGCTTAGTGGGTCGCTCTGGTGCGGGCAAATCGACACTGGTTAATTTGTTACTGCGCTTTCATGATGTTGAGCAAGGCAAAATCAAGATTGACGGTCAGGTAATTTCCGAGGTTACTCAGGAGTCTCTGCGCAGCAATATTGGCATGGTAACGCAAGACACTTCACTACTTCATCGCTCAATCAGAGAAAACATCCTCTACGGTAAACCTGATGCGACTGAAGAAGAGTTACTACGCGCAACAGCTCAAGCGCACGCGCACGAGTTTATTGAGACCTTGAATGACCCGTTTGGTAATACTGGCTATGATGCACAAGTTGGTGAACGAGGCGTAAAGCTATCTGGCGGTCAGCGCCAGCGAGTTGCCATATCTCGTGTGCTATTGAAAGATGCCCCGCTGTTGGTCCTTGATGAAGCAACCTCAGCGCTTGATTCCGAAGTCGAAGCGGCAATCCAAGAGAGTTTGTATGAGCTCATGGAAGGAAAAACAGTAATAGCCATTGCGCACCGCTTATCTACCATAGCGGCAATGGATCGCTTGATTGTTATCGACCAAGGGGAAATTGTCGAACAAGGTTCGCACCATGAACTGCTCGAAAACCAAGGGATATACGCACAATTATGGGCGCATCAAACCGGTGGTTTTCTTGGCGCACAGCAAGACGACCCGAAAAGTGCATAATATAACCAAGCCCTCACACTGAGGGCTTTTTGCTAGCTGAACTCTTGGTTATACTCCCCGCATCTTAGAATTACCTGTATTGCATAAATGAACAAAAGCTTACTCACTAATATTATTGCGCTAGCACTTCTTGCTGGCGGTCATGTCTATGACAATCAATTGGCTTTCTATGCGGGTCTCTTCGCTTTTTCTGGGGCGATCACTAACTGGCTTGCTGTGCATATGTTGTTTGAAAAAGTACCCGGTTTATACGGCTCAGGTATTATTCCAGCACGCTTTGAAGAGTTCAAAATCGCGATTAAGAGCTTGATGATGGATCAGTTCTTCAATGACAGCAATATCGATAAATTTTTGAGCCAAGAGATGACTGGAGGGAAGACCCTAAATCTAGAGCCTGTGATTGAAAAGGTCGATTTCAATCCAACATTTGACTCATTAGTCGAAGTTATTGCTAATTCATCATTTGGTGGCATGTTGGCAATGTTTGGAGGTACTGAAGCACTGCAACCACTCAAGCAGCCATTCGTTGAAAAGATGCAACAGTCAATGGTTGAGATCAGCCAAAGTGATACGGTAAAAGAAGCATTAAAAGCACAATTCGAAGCACCAGCAATGATGGATGAAATCAAAACTAATATTGAAAACATCATTGACCAACGTCTAAATGAGTTGACCCCTCAAATCGTCAAAGAGATGGTACAAAAGATGATCAAAGAACATCTCGGTTGGTTAGTTGTATGGGGGGGGGTATTTGGTGGTTTGATAGGCATCATCTCATCGTTTATCGCCTAACCTATTGCATAGTAGAAATAATACTCATACATAGCAGCAACTAAAAAGGCGGATCTCTTTTTTCCGCCTTCATACCCACTTCAACTAAATCAATTCAGCACTAACACCATTACTCGATTTGTGCTCTTCGATCACCACCTCACTACGAGATTGAATCACTCCGGGCAAGCCACCGAGCTTTTTCGACATAAAGTTCTGATATTCTTTCATACTCTTTACTCGAACTTTAATCATGGTGTCAAAATCGCCTGAAAGAGAATAACACTCCTCCACTTCCGGCAATTGATTCACGGCTTGGGCAAATTTTTCAAACACAGAAAAACAGGTTTGATCGAGTCGAATATGAATAAAGACTTGTACGTCAAAGCCCAACTTCTCTGGGTTAAGCTCTGCATGATAACCTGTTATAAAACGCTCTTTTTCCAAACGTTTAACACGATCTGAGCACGGAGAGGTGGTTAAGTTCACTCGCTTGGCAAGCTCTACAATAGGTAGACGTCCATGAGCATGAAGAATGCGTAATATTTCACGATCTATTCGATCTAATTCCATGATGCACCGCTTAAATTAATTCCATTAACGCAACACTAGCGGAACAATTTAATCACACTTACTTAAGTATTTAAAATAAGGTTCAGTAAGAAATTGTTAAGCGGTCTTGATGTTTGCCATTGGTGTCGGTGCGAACTCATTTTGACGGTTACAACCACGACAAAAATACTGTTTTTCCATTTTTACGTAGTGATCACCTTGAAGAACGATTGCGAAAAAACTAACCAATGAACGCAAAAATGAAACATTTGAGTTATCACATCGCTTCAACACAACCTTGTGCGCTGTGACTTTGTGGCAGCAATCGCAGTAAACATGAGGCATTTCCATTTCTCCTGGTGAATTCAATCGTCCATGAAATTGACTCATTTATAGACGTCTAGTTCCAAAGAATGAAGTTTTTCTTAAAAAAATGTGACACAGAAGGACTTTAAGGCTGGAAAAGCAACTCAGCCCTGCTATGAGGGCTGAGTTGGATCGCAAATTAAATGTGAGAACTATTCCAGTTCTATTAGCTGCTTTTTAAACTTCGCGTGTTGAGCTTTCACTGTTTCATCTGGCTCACCAGTCATCAAGCTAACCACAACAATCGCTAAGGCAGAGAAAATGATTCCCGGCACTATCTCGTACATGTCAAACAAACCACCAGATAGCTGTTTCCATACTACGATGGTCACACCACCTACAACGATACCCGCTAAAGCACCATTACGGTTCATACGTGACCAGTAAAGGCTCAATACCATCGCAGGACCAAATGCAGCACCAAAACCTGCCCAAGCGTATGATACAAGACCCAGTACAGTACTATCCGGCGTCATTGCTAAAATAAGAGCCACAATTGAGATACCAACAACCGCTATACGACCCACCATCACAATTTCTTCTGAGCTCGCATCTTTCTTATACACTTGCTTGTAGAAATCTTCCGCCAGTGCAGAAGAAGAAACCAACAATTGTGAATCCGCGGTACTCATGATTGCCGCTAAAATAGCAGCAAGTAAAATACCAGCAACCACTGGGTGGAACATGGCATTTACCAACAGCATGAAGATTTTTTCACCATCATCCAGGGAAACACCACCGCTGTTCGTCACATAGATAAGACCAACTAGACCAACAAGCAAGGCGCCAACCATCGATAAGCCAGTCCAAACAACTGCAATGCGACGTGCCGTTGTAAGATCTTTGTTACTACGGGTTGCTTTAAAACGCGCCAGAATGTGAGGTTGACCAAAGTAACCTAGACCCCAAGCCACAAGCGAGATAATCGCAATGGCAGACAATGGCTCACCTTTAGAATCATTCCATAGGGTAAGTAATTGAGGGTTAATTGCTTCTAACTTGGCTGCTAGGTCGCCAAAATCACCTTGCATTGCCGCAATTGGAACAATCATCAAAGCCGCAGCCATCAATAGACCTTGTACTAAGTCCGTCCAAGATACAGCAAGGAAGCCACCGAACATGGTATACGATACGACACAAATGGTACCGATAATAACAGCTACGGAGTAATCCAAACCGAATACGGTCTCAAATAGCTTACCGCCTGCAACCAAACCAGAACTCGTATAGAAAAGGAAGAACAGAAGAATGAAGAATGCCGAGATAGTCTGGATCATTTTCGATTTATCGTTAAAACGACGCGAGAAGAACTCCGGAATCGTCAATGAATCAGTAGTAATACTATAAGTACGTAGGCGCTTAGCATTGATTAACCAGTTAGCCCAAGTACCCACCAGTAGACCACCCGCTAACCAAAACGCTTCAATACCCGCAGCGTAGGCGTAACCTGGCAGACCTAATAGTAACCAACCACTCATGTCTGATGCGCCCGCAGAAAGTGCTGCAGGCCAAGGACCAAGAGAACGGCCACCTAAAAAGTAGTCCGTAGAGTTCTTCGTTCGTTGATATGCTATCACGCCAATCGCTAACATTAGAATCAAGTAAGCAATAAACGTGGTTGTAATAGCAAAGCTATTTCCCATTTGATTTTCCTCATATTTTTAGAAATTCCATTAACTAACGTGTCCTCCATGGCACATTACTTAGTGGATTTGTGAGCACGCTAGCGGCAGACCAACCTAAATAAGCATCTTCTTATTTGTCCCTATTTAGATTGGTATTGGCATCTTCACCTCAAATTAATGGGAGTCTGATGCGCCTAATAACGTCGCGTTACCGCCCACAGCAGTTATATTTATTGTTCTGGTTCGCTCAGTGATAAACCGAAACGAAAGATGGGGATCATGAGCCACGTTCAATGTGACCAAATCCGTCTCCGATACCAGGTTAACAATCGCGCCTTGGCGTGATGCTAACTGTCGGTTTAGATTTCTTTCCCCGCTTTGTGTACCTACAAACCCCAACACTCGCACATCAGATTCAAGCACCTGATTCACGGCATCAAACGATGCAAAGTGGAAAAGATTCACTGGTAGAGATGACTGTTGATAAGCCGCCTCTAATTCTTGTGTAAACTCGCTATCGTCACTACAAAGGACAACACTGTTACCGGCAGCAAGAGCTGCGGTACATTGCGCTAGCGTTGCCAGCCTAGCTGGCTCGCTGACTTCTTCAACCGCTATCAGGCATACACCTCGACCTGCGGTGTAAAGCTCGTTGCTCTCACCCGTTGGACCAACCAACTCATGAGTAAATGACAATAAATTAGATGCCTGCTCTAAGTGAAAACTTACCACCGCAGCATATTGGGGCTGAGTTAACGCCAAGGCATTTTTCAATGACAATAGAGCACCACTCTTTGAGTCAAAGTCGGTTAAATTCCAGTTCTCCCAAGCAGAGAAGGCGTTGGTAAAACTCACAACATGATGAACCATTTTTATCTCCTCGCTCTTATTTGCTTGTTACGGATTGAGTAAAGCGGAACAAGTAATGTGGACCACCCGCTTTTGGTCCCGTACCCGACAACCCTTGACCACCAAATGGTTGAACACCTACAACCGCCCCTACTTGGTCACGGTTAATGTAGCTGTTCCCCACACGCACGTGTTTCTCAATCCAGCGATAAGTGGTCTCATTTCGGCTGTGAATGCCTAACGTTAAGCCAAAACCCGTTTGATTGATGTGCGCAATAACATCTGCGAGATCACGTGCTTTATAACGGACAACATGCAGAATTGGACCAAACTGTTCTTCACCCAAAGAGCGAATATCGTCGATTTCAAAAGCGCACGGGGCAACAAAGTCACCGTGTTCGCAATCTTTACCAAGCGTTAACTTATTAACGGTTTTAAATTGTTCAGCCATCACCTCAATATGCTTAAGCAGCTTTTGTTTTGCTTGCTCATCAATCACCGGACCTACATCCGTTGAATGAAGATACGGTAACCCCACCGAAAGTTGCTCCATCGCGCCATGGATTAGAGTAATAATTCGATCGGCAATATCCTCTTGAACATACAAGACTCGTAGCGCACTGCATCGCTGACCTGCAGAAGCAAATGCCGAGCGAATCACGTCACGTACTACCTGCTCTGGCAAAGCGGTGCTATCCACAATCATCGCGTTTTGCCCGCCTGTTTCGGCGATCAGCGGAACTGGATTTGCATCGCGACTTGCCAAAGATTGATTAATACGTTGAGCCGTTAGGGTTGAGCCGGTAAAGGCCACGCCTGAAATTGCAGGGTGAGTCGTGAGCGCGGCACCAATTTGCGCCCCACGACCAGTAAGTAATTGAATAACCCCAGCAGGGAAACCCGCTTCTAACATCAGCTCTACTGCGCGCCCAGCTATCAGGCTAGTTTGCTCTGCGGGTTTCGCTACGACGGTATTGCCTGAAACTAGCGCAGCTGTAACTTGACCAAGAAATATTGCGAGTGGGAAGTTCCATGGGCTAATGCACACAAATACGCCGCGTCCTTGACGGTGAATGGTTCTTTGCTGACCATCAAAACCTTGTAATGTCACCGGCGCTAAAGCATGTTCTTGCTTGGCATAGAAACGACAAAAATCAACCGCTTCGCGCACCTCGTCGATGGCATCATGAATCGTCTTGCCCGCTTCTTTGTGGCATAGCGCCACCAATTCAGCCAGATTTGCTTCAAGCAAGTCTGCCAACTTATCTAAAGGCGCTGCTCGTTGGTCAAAAGGCAACGAATTCCATGCAGCAAATGCTTGCTCTGCGCTAGTGATAGCTTGGGAAACATGATCAAGGTTAGCGAAGAGTACACTTCCTACCTCAATTCGACGGTCATACGGTGCAGTCACCAGCACTCTGTCATCATCTTCCTTGATCATGCTTTCGGTAATCGCTTGTCCGTTGATGATTGGCGCTGCCGTCCACAGATGCTCCATCCAACGTGATACTTCAGCTTCTAATGGCGCATTTTCACTTTCAATATCAACATTGACGCCAATGGCATTCTTCCTTTCAGGGAAGATGCTTGGCGGTAATGGAATGGAACGATTATTGAAACTTTCAAACGCCAGCAAAGCATCAACCGGATGGGTTGTCAGACTTTCTACTGGGCAGCGTGCGTCAACTAAACGATGAACAAATGAACTATTGGCGCCATTTTCCAACAATCGGCGAACCAAGTAAGGTAATAAATCCTTGTGGCTCCCAACAGGTGCATAAATTCTCACCGGTTGTTGGTAGGTCTCCATTACATGGTTGTAAAGAGACTCGCCCATGCCATATAAACGTTGGAACTCATAATCGCGATGTGTTGCCATCTGAGCAATCGAAGTAACTGTCTGGGCGTTATGGCTAGCAAACTGAGGATAAATATTGCCATGTACCCCTTCACTTAAAAGGAAACGAGCACAGGCCAAATACGCAACGTCGGTCGACTCTTTACGGGTATAGACTGGGTAATTGCTATACCCCGCTTGCTGTGACCATTTGATTTCACTGTCCCAATATGCACCTTTAACTAAGCGCAGTGGGATGACATCTCCTTGTTGTTTGGCTAAACGATTTAACCAAACCAAAACAGGTAAAGCGCGCTTGGAATAAGTTTGAATAACCAAGCCAAACTTACCCCAGCCTGCTACTGCTGGATTTTGATACAACTTAGCAAATAGTTTTAACGAAAGCTCGAGACGGTCAGCTTCTTCCGCATCAATGGTGATAGCGACATCCAGCTCTTTGGCGCGTACCAACAATTGCAGCAATGAATCATGCAGTTCGGTCATGACTCGCTGTTCGTTCGCGACTTCATAACGAGGGTGAAGTGCTGACAGCTTGATCGAAACCGACGGAGCTGGGCTCGCATTCGATGCGCTTGCATCGCGTCCAACCGATTCAATCGCCATTAAGTAGTCTTTAAAATACTTATTCGCATCGCCTGCGGTCAGCGCAGCCTCACCAAGCATGTCATAAGAATAAGTAAAGCCTTTGTCACGCATCGCGCGTCCGTTCTTTTGCGCTTCTTGAATACTACGACCGAGCACAAATTGGTGCCCCATGATCTTCATCGCTTGGTTCATTGCTTGGCGAATCACGGGCTCAGAAAGTTTGTTCACGAGACGGTTAACGGCTTGTCCTGGGCTTGGCTCTTGCGTATCGGCTATTCCAACCACTTTACCGGTTAACATCAAGCCCCAAGTAGACGCATTAACAAAGACTGAATCTGAATTTTTTAGGTGAGATTTCCAATCTGCTACACTGAGCTTGTCGCGAATTAACGCATCAGCGGTACCCGAATCTGGAATGCGCATCAACGCTTCTGCCAAACACATCAACAAGATACCTTCTTGTGTATCTAAGCTATATTCAAGAAGCAATGCATCGATCATCTGAATCGATTTTTTATCGGCACGAATGGCTTCGATAAGTTGAGTGGTTTTAAGCGCGGTTTGTGCTTTTTCTTCATCAGTCGCAGTCGCGAGAGGTAAAAGCTGCTCTAACCATTGTGATTCGTCCACCATATAAAGTGGCGAGATCAACGCCCACAACTCATCAAGCGGCTGCTCAATAAATTCAGCGTTCAACACATCTGTTGCTGTAAACATACGTATTCCTCAATCTCACACCTGCTTTCCATTAAGCAGATTTACTACAATGGCGAGCAGTGTATTGTGAGGCTGTTGCGAATACTTGTCAAAAACTCCGAATAATTTGCTTAAAACTTCGTTATGTAACAAAACAAAAACACGATCACACCCAATTAAGCAAAATATTTGGTCATTTTAGTTTTCTAAATTAACCAATTCGTTTCTTATACTGCGAAGGGGAGATACCTTGGAGACGGGAAAAAGCATGGGCAAATGTGCTTTGCCCAGAGAAACCCGTTAATTCGGCAATTTGTCCTAAGGTTAAATTACGCTGTTCAATTAATTGCTTTGCCATATCAATACGTTTGCTCAGCACGTATTGATGGGGGGTGACTCCGAGCTGGTCTTTGAACAAACTATGAAACTGGCTTTCGCCCAAAAATACGCTGCCTGCCAATTGAGCGACCGAGATTTTTTTAGTCAGGTGTTGTTCGATATAACGATCGATCGCATCAAGATCAAAGCGGGATTCTTTACGGCTAAGTGGCAATGTTGAAGTATGACGCTGAAGAAGCGCCATCACCGTATCGTTACATGCGCGGCTAAGTAGCAAATCATCAGGGCTAGCCTGCATTTCTGTCACCAACATGTGGATCAAACGCTGAATCTGCACATCAAGCTGAAAGTAGACTTCTGATTGGTTTAGATCATTAATCCTTTGTAACAACAGGGGTTCAGCTTGACTAGGCAACGGCATATTAAGCACTAAAATATCCGATTTCTCGACCACTCCACCAAACGCATGACCGGAACCTGAGGTCACCACACAGCCTTGGCCGGGGCCCACCAAACTCCCACAACCATTGACCTCAAACTCAGCCTGCCCTTTTAGTCCAATCACAATCTGGGTGTAATGATGATCGTGGCAATCCATATATGAAGGTAACGTCACCAGTTCAGCTGGCTTAGGTAAGATAATATTCAATGACGTTGGCGTTTTTTGTTGATCGCTCATAGATAGGCACTTAGGGCTAGTTGTAGAGGTCGATGGTATAATAAATACAATAAATTCTGAATAAATTATCCCACTCACTAACCCTAATTATAGCGAATTAGTTTTTCCTATAATTTCACTCAGTTGAGCAAAATTTCGCCTCGGAAGAATGATCAAGTGCACATAAATTACGGTCAATGTCACTTCTACAACATCAACGTATTGTGCAAATTCAATCTTTTCTTGCTTATTTCCGTGAACTACACAAAATAATGGGTAGCACTTTAGGTTTATTTTTATAAACTTATGTTAGTCTAACGGCTCTAAGTGCCCAAAGGATATGCAAGACACTTGATGTACAACCGTGAATCAACGGACTGTCAATGCAATGTCTTGAATATTTATAATATTCAGTGAATTAATACGTAATTTTTGTAGAGACTTATGATCACACGTCGCATCCCAGCGCTTTTGCTCGCGCTAAGCCCATTTTGGCTATCGACTTCGATAGCTGCAGAAGAAGCTTCCGCTGACCCTGTTGCTGTCATCGATGAAAAACTGAGCAATAAAGAATCAGAACTAAGCACCACGGCTGCAGAATACGATTCTGAAGCTCAACGCTTTCAGCAACTGCAAAATGAAAACGCAAAGCTAAAACGTGATGAGCAAGAATTAAATGCAAAACGTAATCGCGCCAAATCTGCTTTAGACAAACAATATAGCCGCTTACTTGAAGATCCTGATATCGATTTGATGAGCTTCCAAAAAGCTTACCAAGATTCGTGGTCAGCGGTGAAAGAGAACCAAACTACTCTGCTTGAAAACCAACAATTGGCAACAGAGAGTGAAGTTCGCCTTTCTCAAATCAAGCAAAAACAAGCACGTTTGAGCTCTGAATTTTCATACCTTGAAGAACAAAAAGTTGAAGCACGCGTTAAACGCCTAGCTGCAGAGCTAAGCGAAGGCGATGTAATGCAAACTAGCTTTAAAACAAATTGTTCTGCAACGATGACTCTCGGCGAGTGTACGAGCCAAGGCCATCAGTTGACTAAGCAAAAAGCCGTTAAAGCATTTAAAGCACAGCTAATGGAAAAACTGACAGAGTCGACCTTGGCGAAGCAGAATGCTAATGGTGTTCAGTTGAATGTTCACGTTCAAGAGAGCCAAATCATTCGTGCGGGTTTTGAAGGTAACAACAGTTACTTCACTGAACTACAAGCACAGCTTCAAGCTAAACCAGAAGCAACCGCTGCCTGTAAAATGCTGAATGTCTCTTCTCGTTACTGTTTAAAAAACGACACTTTTGCACAGAAGAAACAACAAGACAAAAACTGGATCAGCATGACGGTTCGTTCTGACCAGTACAACGATAACGTCGTTATCAACGGTATCAAGTATGGCAGTACTCCTGTTGAAGTATTACTACCAAAAGGGCTACACAAAGTAACGGTTTCCAAAGACGGCTACCAAACATACAACCGTGAAGTCACAATCAGTCACAATGACACTGTGTGGGTAAAACTTCGTTCAAAAGAACAAAGCTAACGTAACTTGTTCTTTACAATAAAAACGAGCCAATTCACAAAGATGAACGAAAGCGCCATTTTGCTTCTAAGTTATATAACGATAACTTAAGACAAAGTGGCGTTTTCGTTTAGAATAGCGAAATAGATTTAATATAAGATAGAAATACGACGATGCTAACACGTTTCTCGACTCTTTTTCTGGCACTGTCTCCATGCCTTTTAAGCAGTTATGCATTGGCTGATAGCCCTGTTAATACTGTAATTGCTATTGAAGATCAGCTGTTTTCGAAGCATGCCGAACTTAAAAATGCCCAGCAGACTCGTAAAGAACAGCAAGCAACCATTTCTCAGTATCAAAATGAGCTAACGCAAATCCAGCAGCAAGGTAAATCTCTCACCGAGAAGTTCCAAGCAGCAAAAGCTCAGCTTGAAACTGATTACCAGCGCATGATTGACGACCCTAGTGTTGATCTCGCAGCAACGCAGGCTACCTACCAAGATATTTGGAAAAACCTCAAGCAGAACCAGAATGAGCAACTCAATAGCGAGCAAAAGGTTGAAGAAGCGCAACAGCTTCTAGCAACTCAAGATGCTCAAATTAGTGCGATTAGAAAAGATATTGCTCAATATGATGAGAATAAAATTCGCGCGCGAGTAGAACGGCTAAAAACCGAATTAATGCCAGAGCAACAAGTCACTGTCAGCTTCACCAACCGTTGCCAATCCGACATGACACTTGCGCAGTGTGATACTCAAACACGCGATCTTGCATTGCAAAAAGCGGTAAAAACGTTCCAGTCTCTACTGATTGAACAAACAACCGAATCAAAGCTTATTCAAGCCAATGTACACAAAGCCGCGCTGAACATTCATGTACTACGCCACAAAGCAAGTAACTCTGGCTTTTACGATGGCGAACGTTACCGCACTATTCTTGACGTTTCTCTTGAGGCTCGCCCAAACGAAAGTGCCTCTTGTTTGCTGCTTGGTGTTGATAAACAATACTGCTTCGAACCTGGTTACATCTCTGGTCAGCAGTTTCAAAATGAACAAGAAATTGCTTGGGTAACACTCAACGTTCGCTCTAACCAATACAATGATCAAGTCTTTGTTGATGGCGTTTCTTATGGCAGTACACCTGTCGAAATTATGCTACCAATTGGCCAACATCACTTAGTGATTAAAAAAGAAGGCTATCGTACTTTCGAACAAAATCTTGCGCTTAATTCTGATAGAAGCTTCAGAGCAAGACTTAAGCAAAAAGCCAATGAGCTTAAAGCGGGTGATAAGTTCGCAGACTTAATCGGCAGTAACATCAAAGCACCGCAATTAGTTGCCATTGTTCCTGGCGAATATATGATTGGCGAAAACGCATCGAATCAATACTTCCTTGATCATGCTTTCGGTATTGGCGCTACACCGGTGACAGTAAGTCAATTTGATCACTTTGTTCGTCAAACCGATTACCAAACAGACGCAGAGATGAAAAACACCTGTACCGCAATGGAAAACGGCGAAGTGACTGCTGTTGCGAAAAGCTACTGGCGCAATCCTGGCTTTAAACAATCCTCAAATTCTCCTGTGGTATGTGTTAGCCGAAATGACGCTAACGCCTATGCAAAATGGCTAAGTGCACAAACTGGTTTCCAATATCGACTACCAAGTGAAGATGAGTGGGAAATCGCCGCTCGTGCAGGTAGCCAAGCGGATTACTGGTGGGGCAATCACTTTGTCACTGGTGATGCCAATACAGGCTGGAGCAGCTCTCCATGGGCAAACAGCAGCACAGCGCCTGTCGATGCCTTTAAAGCTAACCCACTTGGTATATACGATACGGTGGGTAACGTTTGGCAATGGACAAATAGTGCGCAAGGCATTGCAAAAGGTGGCGCATGGAACTTTTCGCCAGCCAAAGCCGTTGCTCATGAACGCTTATACTTATCTTCTGCAAGCACAGCAAACTACGTTGGTTTCCGTGTTGTTAGAGTCATAAACTAGCTCTAGATCACATTTGCAAATCGAAGGGGGGATTTCCCCCCTTTCTAGATCTCAGCCCTCACGATAAATTACACCCCGAGGTCAGGCGTTAAGCGCGTGACCTCGGTATCAGTGATTATATTGTTGATACATCTATTGCTCGGCTTACCCTCGTTGAGTAGTAGAACCTCTTCTACACGTCGACAAGAATTATTCTTGTATTTGCCAGACATTGTGAGATGTCTGGCTTTTTTTATTCCATCATCTACTAGAATGACTTACCATTTCATCATAAGTCTCATATAAAAGAATTCTAGGCAAAGTCAGTGGATATTAATTTTGATTCGCTGGTCAACCAGTTACCAGGCTATTGGGGATGCAAAGATTTAAATTCCGTTTTTATCTATGCGAACAATGCTTATGCCCAACTCGTTGGCTTGCAATCTGCAGAACAAGTGAAAGGTCTCTCCGATCATCAAATGCCTTGCCAAACAGCAAACTGTGCCCACGATTTTCGTGAGCAAGACAAATTCGTCATTGAGAATCAATGCTCTTTAAAGGTGCTAGATATCCATCCTTACCCTGATGGCAGTTGGCGTGCACATATCTTTAGCAAAAAGCCATGGTACGACGCACAAGGTAATGTACAAGGCTCAATATTTTACGGGCAAGACTTAACAGACACAGCCATCTTAGAGGTGGGGCATTGGATTTGTCGCGCGACAGGCATTCTTGCAGGTCTTAAAGAGACTAAGTGGGAAACATCAACCAAAGAACGGGAAAACCTGACACCTAGAGAGCAGGAGGTGTTGTTTTTATTGCTTTACGGTAAAAAGCCGACCTTTATAGCAACAGCGATGGGCATTTCAATCAAAACATTCGAAGGTTATGTCGCCAGATTGCGTGCCAAATTCGGCGCTCATAGCAAAGCCCATCTGGTCGACTTAGCATTAGAGCGAGGCTATGGCTCCTGCATTCCACAAACATTGCTAAAAACTCAAATTTCCGTTGCTCTATATAGTGAAAACGCCGCTTAAAAGCGGCGTTTTTTTATGGAGCTAGGCGATCAATATCCCATTGACTCTCTTCATGAGAATATAAAAATCGATCATGTAATCGATGTTCACCACCTTGCCAAAATTCGATACTGGTTGGTCTGATGCGATAACCCCCCCAGAATGAAGGTACAGGGATTTCACCCTTGGCAAATTTTTGTTTTAGTTCCAAGAACTTGCCTTCTAATACCCCACGCGCTGAAATACGGCTGCTTTGCTTACTTGCTAACGCGGCAATTTGACTCTCTTTTGGTCGTGAGGTGAAATATTTCATATTTTCAACCGCCGACATTTTTTCCGCCACACCGATGACATTGACCTGGCGCTCAAGGCTATGCCATGGGAAATGCAGACTAACTTTCGCATTGTGCTCAACATGTTGAGCCTTTCGACTACCAAGGTTCGTGTAAAAAACAAAGCCATCTTGGTCGCAATGCTTTAGCAGCACAATACGTTGGTAAGGCTGCCCTGTTTCATCAACGGTTGCTACCGTCATCGCTGTAGGGTCCATCATTTTGGCGTCAATTGCTTGCTGAAGCCATAAGTTGAATTGGTCTATTGGATCACTCAATAAATCCTTACGACGCAATCCACCTTTAATATACTCGCGTCGAATATCTTCAAGTTCCATATTCACTCCTGAACATTTTTTCGTGATTGTGCGCTCATATTATTGATAACTCAAGTGCTGCACAGGAACAGAAGCTAGACTTAAGTCAGTAAATCCCAACTGGATCACCCTTTAGTTTACTTAATTCTCGAATTATAGGCCGCTCATTTATATCAAGTTCTTAACAATTGCTCCCGAAGGTAATAAAATCAAATAAATGCTGTCGTCAACGTCAGGGACTATTTATGAGTAAAAGCAATTACAACCGTCTAAATTCAGACGAGTTGGATTACGTAGATGACAAAACTGCCGCCCTACTTCTCAACACACCAAGTAGTGCTCGTATCATGCTTTGGTTGATGTTGTTATTTTTCATTATTGCCATTGCATGGGCATCATGGGCAGAAATAGATAAAGTAACAGTCGGTCAAGGTAAAGTCGTTCCCTCATCACAAGTGCAGATTATTCAAAACTTGGAAGGTGGTCTGGTTAAAGAAATTTTGGTGCACGAAGGGGAATTTGTCGAGAAAGGGCAACAGCTTCTGCTTATTGATGACACTCGTTTCCGTTCTGATTTTCGCGAACGAGAACAACAGGTCGCCAACCTTACCGCAAATGTTATTCAACTCTCCGCTTCTTTAGCCAGTGTTGAGATCAATGAAGACTTTAATACTAAAACATGGAATGACAACGTTAAACTCAATTACGGCAATCTATTTTATCCAGAGGAGTTTGAAGCAAAGCGTCCAAGGTTAGTTGCGCGACAAAAAGCTGAATATCGTCAAGATCTCAATGAACTGCGTAACCAGTTATCGGTTATTGACCAACAAGTAAAGCAGAAGCAACAAGACTTAATTGAAATTCGTGCCCGCGTGAGGAACTTGCGCGAGAGTTACAGCTATGCTCGCAAAGAATTAGAGATAACCAAACCTCTAGCAGAAGAAGGTGTTGTACCGCGCATCGAGTTACTTAAACTTCAAAGACAAGTTAACGATACACGCCGTGAGATGACCTCTAGTGAGCTTAAAGTACCGGTATTACGTTCTGCAATTCAAGAGTCTATGCTTAGCCGTATTGATGCGGCGCAAAAGTTTCGTTCCGCGCAACAAGAGAAACTCAATGAGGCGCAAGATCGACTGTCAGCGATGTCAGAATCGACTGTCGGCTTGCAGGACCGAGTTAACCGTACCGTCGTAGTATCACCCGTTACTGGTACCGTCAAAACATTGAACATCAATACCGTGGGTGGTGTTATTCAACCGGGTATGGACATCGTTGAGATTGTTCCAAGTGAAGATACATTATTGGTTGAAGCAAAGATCGCCCCGCAAGATATTGCCTTCTTACGCCCTGAACTCTCGGCTATCGTTAAATTCAGCGCCTATGACTTCACTAAATATGGCGGGCTAGAAGGTACCTTAGAACACATCAGCGCTGATACAACAACAGATGAAGAAGGTAATAGCTTTTACCTAGTTCGTGTTCGTACCAGTGAAACCTCGCTCAATAAGGATGAATCTCTACCCATTATTCCCGGCATGACAGCCTCAGTTGATATCATTACCGGCAAACGCACGGTTATGGACTATCTGTTGAAGCCAATTCTAAGTGCCAAAACCAATGCCCTAAAAGAGTAGAGGTAAATAGAGTTGCAACGCTTGGCGACCACTAGCAAGACAACAGTGATAAAGATAATCGCTGCAACCATTGTGTTGTTGAGCGCCACTACGTCACAAGCCTTAAATCGCTCAGAACAACGACTAGTCGATAATGTGACAAGGATATATGGTGAGCGAGCGGGTCTACGAGTGACAACCTGGCGCACTGAGATGTTGGTATATCGTGGTCTATCAGAAAGAGACCAATTGACACGAGTGAATCAGTTTTTCAACCAACTGAACTTTGTCAACGATGACCGCCTATGGGGGAAAAACGACTATTGGGCAACACCACTTGAGTTTTTAGGCAGTAATGCAGGTGATTGTGAAGACTTCACTATCGCCAAGTACTTTTCATTGCTTGAGCTTGGAGTCTCAGATAAAAAACTACGCTTAGTGTATGTTAAGGCATTGAGTTTAAATCAATTTCATATGGTTTTAGCCTATTATTCAACCCCAAGCGCTGAGCCATTGATTCTTGACAATATTAACCCGGAAATCACTACCGCAACAAAGAGGCGTGATCTACTGCCAATCTACAGCTTTAACGGTAGCAATCTTTGGTTAATGAAATCTAAAAATGGACAACTGGCCGGAAAGTCTTCACGTTTAAGTTTATGGAATGATCTCCGCGCCCGTGAAAAATCGCTCCAATTACGCAAACCAATTGTAAATTACGATGAGTAGCTAATATGACACTACATAAACAACTTGTCGCAGGGATGATCGCAGTCATTATGATGCTGTTGATATCAGTGTCTGTCATCGAGTTTAATACCACTCGAAACTTCCTCGAGCAGCAGCAGCGTTCGGAAGTCAACAACACTATCAACACCGTTGGTCTTGCCCTCGCACCTTACCTACAAGACAAAGACACTGTCGCGGTTGAATCCGTTATTAATGCTCTGTTCGACGGCAGCAGTTACTCTGTCGTGAGGCTGATCTTTCTCGACAGTGGTGAGGAGATCGTTCGCTCTTACCCAGTAAAACCCAACAATGTTCCGAATTGGTTCGTCGATCTTAACCTGTTTGAACCCATTCATGACAGCCGAGTCGTCACCAGTGGATGGATGCAATTAGCGGAAGTAGAAATTGTCAGCCATCCTGGTGGTGCATATTTCCAGTTGTGGAAAGCGTTTGAAGATCTGGTCATCGCTTTTTGTATCGTATTACTGATCGGTCTGTTTGCCATCTCATTCTTACTTAAGCGCGCTCTCAAACCACTGAATTTGATTGTCGAGAAAATGAAGCAAGTCGCGCGCAACCAATTTGGTGAGCCATTGCCGCTGCCAAAAACCACCGACCTTATCAGCGTCGTTGAAGGCATCAACAGTATGTCGGCTCAACTCGAGGAGTCTTTTAAAGCTCAAGCCAAAGAGGCGCAGCAACTTCGCGAGCGGGCCTATATCGACCCGGTTTCAGCTCTGGGCAACCGCGCCTACTACATGAGTCAACTTAACGCATGGTTAACCGAAGGTGGCTACGGCGGTGTGGCTTTACTCGAAGCGCGTTTTATTAGAGATCTCTATGAGGACAAAGGTTATGAAGCGGGCGACCAAATGGTTCGGGAGTTGGCCGACCATCTTAAAGTCGCGCTTAACTCCGACGCCATTATCCTCTCGCGAATATCTTCAGATGAATTTGGTTTTATTATGCCAAATATGGATGAAAGTGAACTGAAGTTACTGGCAGAGAGCATTGTCACTTATGTGCAAGATCTCGATGCCGATCCAACTGGCATGGCAAAAGCCAATGCCGCTCTTGGTGTGGTGCACAATTCAGTCAATGGTTCTGTTTCTGACATATTAACCTTACTTGATAACGCACTGGCTGACGCGAATTCAAACCTAGATTTAACTTACGGTTATATTACCAGCCAAGATTCGCGAACCTTGATGGGTAAACAACAGTGGAAGCTGTTAGTCGAAGAAGCAATCAGTAACGATTGGTTTAGTTTCCGCATGCAGCCTGCAAATATGAGTGCTGGTAATACGTACCACTACGAAATGTTTAGCGCGATTGAGACAGGCGACAAGCGATACAGTGCCAATCAGTACCTGTTCGCACTTGAACAACTCAACGTTAGCCATATTTTCGATCAATATGTGATTGCATCTGTGTTGAATAAACTAAAACACGAAGAAGCAAGCCTTGACGCGCCAATTGCCGTGAACATTGCACAAACCAGTATTTCTCAACCAAGTTTCATTCGCTGGGTCAGCCAACATCTCGGCAAAAACAAAGACATCGCAAATCGCATCCACTTTGAAATTCCAGAGAACTGCTTTGTAAACTCACCTCACCATACCGCGCTATTTTGTAATGCTATTCGAGCTGCAGGAGCGGATTTTGGTGTGGATAATTATGGTCGTAACTTCCAATCACTTGACTATCTCAACGAGTTCCGTCCAGCCTATGTTAAGTTAGATTATCTCTACACTCATCACCTCGAAGATGAGAAGCAGAAGTTCACTTTAACTTCTATATCTCGAACTGCCCATAACTTAGGTATTAAAACCATTGCCTCTCGGGTAGAAACTCAGACACAGTTAGACTTTTTGTCTGAACACTTTATCGATGTCTTCCAAGGCTTCATTGTCGACAAATAGATCGCAAAAGGCAGCTAGTATGCAAGACCCACTACTTAATTCGTTAATTTACATCAGCCGTTACTACGGCTTAGCGAATTCACCAGAAGCGCTGATCAATGGGTTACCCTTGTCAGAAGGTCGACTGACCCCGTTTCTATTTCCACGTTCAGCTGAGCGTGCGGGCTTGGTCGCCAAAGAAAACCGTACTGAACTCTCTGCGATTTCTAAACTTGTTCTTCCCGTCGTTCTACTTCTTAAAGGTGGCGACGCGTGCGTATTGAACAGCATCAACCCAGACAGTACTGAGGCAGAAATTGTCACTGGTGAATCAGGTTTAGTACCCATTTCTATTCCTATGGAAGAGCTGCAGCAGCTTTACACCGGTCGCTACTTCTTAGTAAAAAAACAATTTCGCTATGATGAACGCTCTCCCGAAATCTTAAAAACGAAAGAGGGTCATTGGTTTTGGGGCACATTGTGGCAATCAAGAAATATCTACCGCGATGTTTTTATCGCCTCAATTCTGATTAACCTATTCGCGATTGCTGCGCCAATGTTTACTCGTTTGGTGTATGACAAAGTGGTGCCTAACCTTGCGTTTGAGACGCTATGGGTACTGGCAAGCGGTATCTTTGTCATCTTCTTGTTTGATTTAGTGCTCAAGCTAATGCGCAGCTACTTTATCGATGTCGCAGGTAAAAAATCCGATATTCTCATCTCTTCTAAGCTGTTTAGTAAAGTGCTAGGAATTAGAATGGAATCGCGCCCACCATCCGTTGGTGCGTTTGCTCGTCATTTACAAGAGTTTGAATCGATTCGTGAGTTCTTCACCTCTGCAACAATAGGCTCGCTGATCGACTTACCCTTTGCTGTCTTATTCCTTGTGTTGATTTGGCTAATGGCTGGACATCTGGTCTTCGTACCTATCACTGGTGTTGTCATCCTTATCATCTATTCACTGTTAATTCAGGGGCCATTGCGACGCGCTATTGAAGAAGGCTCTCGCCTCGCCTCACAAAAATACGCTAACTTGATTGAGAGCTTAGCTGGGTTAGAAACGGTTAAATTATTTGGTGCGCAAAGCCAATTCCAATACCGTTGGGAAGAAGCCGTTGCACACATGGCAAATTGGAACATCAAAAGCCGTCGCATCACTGACAGCATTCAAAATGTCGCGGGGTTTGTTCAGCAATCTTCTAACATTGGGATGATCATTTTTGGTGTCTACCTTATTGCCGATGGTAACTTAACCATGGGTGGTTTGATTGCCGCCACCATGTTAAGTGGTCGAGCCATTGGTCCAATGGTACAGCTTTCTGTCCTCTCGGCTCGCTACAACCAAGCCAAATCATCAATGACGATTATTGAGCAAGTGATGGCAATGCCAGATGAGCAAGAAGAAGGCAAGCGCTATATTCACCGCCCTATAATCCATGGCAAGATTGAATTGGATAACGTCACTTTCCACTACCCAGATTCGCCCATCGCGTCGATTCGCAATTTAAGCCTCACAATCACCCCAGGAGAAAAGGTAGCGATCATTGGTCGTATTGGTTCGGGGAAAACCACTCTAGAGCGCTTAATCTTGGGCTTATATCGACCAACCGAAGGTCATGTACGTATAGATGATACCGATATCGACCAGCTGCATCATATCGATATTCGACGCAACATCGGTTGCGTACCACAAGACTATCACCTCTTCTATGGTTCGATTCGTGACAATATTACCCTTGGTCGCCCGCTAGCAGACGACCGAGACGTGATGGATGCGGCTAATCGCGCCGGAGTAACCGTGTTTACCCAGCAAGATCCTGCTGGTTTGGAACGTCAAGTGGGCGAAGGCGGACAACTGCTTTCTGGAGGTCAGCGTCAAGCAGTCTCTATTGCGCGCGCCATTCTTGGTCGCCCTCCAGTGCTATTGATGGATGAGCCGACCAGTTCAATGGACAACCGCTCTGAAATGCACATTAAACAGCAATTAGCACAGCTGAAAAAGAATGAAACACTGATCCTCATTACTCATAAAACCTCCATGCTGGATGTGGTTGATCGCGTTATTGTAATGGAAAAAGGAGCAATCATCGCTGATGGTCCTAAAGCTGAAGTATTGAACAACCTAATGAAAGGTAAGGTAAGAGCCGTTAATACATAAGTTATCAATCAACGCGCAATGATTGCTATTAGTAATATACAAACGACCCAATAAAGGGTCGTTTGTAATTTCATCGATACTCGCTTAAAACTTTACTCTATTCATACGTGATATTCCCCACTGTTTCGACTTGTTGTCAAAGCAAGTTGCTTTTTTAAGTCTAAAATGAACCTCGTCATTTTAACAATAACCAGTTCAGCTCATCTAAAACGATCCAACGATGCCGTTTTGATGAAATTTTTAATTAGACAAACCGACTAATGCATTCAATTCCTAAGCTCGGCTTGTCACACCACTTGCTGTTTTATAAGGACTATTAATGAAAACCGTCACAACACTCTTCGCCGGGCTATGTTTTATTGGTGCAGCGCATGCTGAAGTGAATATCTCCATTCCTGATACGATTCAAGTTCTTGCTGTTAACGCAGAAAAGCCTCAATTGGAAGGTGGACTATTTAGTTCGAACAAAACCCTAACGTTAGCCGATGGCGAAAACCAACTGGTGGTTCGCTACCTTCCGTACTTCTCTCAGGGCAATGAGCGCGTTATCGTTGAAAGCCAACCAGTTATCACCAAATTCACTGCAGAAAACCAAAACCTCAGCTTTGACGTACCCGAGTTCCGTAATGAAAGAGACGCAGAAAAGCAAATTGCTAACTGGCAAGTAAAGTTAGTCGATCAACAAGGTCAGTCAATTGAAATGGCTCAAGACACGCTACGCAGAGATGGCTTACAAATTGGTCGTAACTATGTTTTAGAAGCTGAAGCTTATAACCGCAAAAATGGTGTTGCAGCTCTAACAAGCACAGCCGCTGTCGCTGCAACGACAACAATGCAGGTTACAGTAAACAACAATCCTGTGAATGCTGAAGTAAATAGCAGCACAGCAGAGGAAATGCTTCATTTTTGGTACCAAAAAGCTGATGATGAGACTCGCGCTAAATTTAAGCAGTACATCAATCAGCAATAGGATAAACAAGACAATATGGTGGCAGATAATCTATTTACACTTCATGTAGACGATGAAATAGAGTTAGCTTTAATAGAGGAACCTTTTGCCCGCGACTACAGCAGCTTAGTTTCCTCTCAACTAGATTATCTCTCGCAATGGTTAACATGGCCACCATATTGCCAATCCGAACAAGATTTTAGACTGTTTATTCAACGCTCTCTTGAAGACTACGCTGAAGGGAAATCACTTACTTGCGCTATTGTTTACCAAGGCGGAATCGTGGGGAATTGTAGCCTCAACGATATCAACCATGACCTGAAACGAGCTAAAATCGGCTATTGGTTGTCACAGGAACATACTAGCAAAGGTATTATGACCCGTGTGGTTAGAAAGCTCATTGAATTAGCCTTTACCAAGTATCAATTGGAAAAAGTCGAGCTGGCCGCCGCTGTCGATAATTGGTCTAGCCGTGCTGTTGCTGAGCGTTCTGGGATGATACTTGAGGGGGTAATATCCAATAGCGAGAAAGTGGGCGACCGTATTCTCGATCATGCCATCTACGCGATCCACCACAGTACTCGAGGTTAAGCAAGACCAACCCATTTGTTATTTCGCGCGGGCATACTGCTAGTATGCTCTATGCCCTAAATCACTGTACCAAATCAAAACTAGCTCACTGAGCCACCAGTTACTTTGCTGGAAAATCAACAAATTAAACTTAGTACTTCGGCATTACGCCGACCTTACTAGCATGATGTTCCACACAGATTTGTTATCATGGACCAACTCATTGTTGCGATTGTGATAACATGCTGTTTCTTTAAATTGTTGTTCGCATTCTATGTCTACATCTATCAAAGCTTTCTTTGTTATTGTTGCGCTCGTTGCAGGATTTTTCGCCGACGATGCATTGTCATGGTTAAATTCTTCGTCAAAAGCCGCTATTACTGACTATTGTCAGCTCTCAACA
>Ga0193961_1000145_pt1 | contig 27807 bp, 27 predicted proteins | sample FB_4_MG_FD_140371 | JGI IMG/M metagenome (GOLD analysis project Ga0193961, IMG submission 140371) | Microbial mat bacterial communities from the Broadkill River, Lewes, Delaware, United States - FB_4_MG | ecosystem: Environmental > Aquatic > Freshwater > River > Microbial mats | place: USA...
AATCGTTATTTCAAATGTTATTTTTGTATAAAATGACTAAATTATTTGGGAAGAATAAGATAAATAATCCTATTCTTAATTTTTACTTGGTTAGTTGTTGGAATTTGGTCGGATTGACCTTACCTATTCTGTGTAAATTAAGTGAATATCAAGGTTTTAAACTGTATTTTTATTCTTAAGAAGATATCATTAAACCTTGCAAAACTAAATGATAAGTATAATCAAGAAACAAAAACAACACCAATTGTGATGTATATATTAAAAGAAAAAGCATCTAAGTATCTTTATATAGCACCTTACGCATCTAAATCTGTTAGAGAGGAAGAAGAGGTTTTAACTTTAGGTATAAAGAAATTTAATATTTTGGATGTTAAAAAACATGATACTAATTATGTTGAAATATATTTAGAAGAAAGGAGCTAAAATGAAAGAATTTATCCCCCCTAAATTACCAATATTAAAAGATATAGAAACGAAAGATATATTAAAAGCTACACAACTTTAGCACATAGAGCATTAGCCGAATTAAAAGGTATAGCAAACTCTTTAGCTATCTTAACAGCAAATAAAAAAGGTAGGGAAGTGTATTATGTACATGATAAATTATTTAATCTTTTTAGAAATGAGTAAAAAATAGTCAAAATTACCTATATTAAAAATATATAGGTAAAAAATCATATTATTTACACTTTAATATAAACCAAACCTCTCCCAAAACAACACCATTTATCATCACACTCAACTTATGCTCACCAACATAATACCTACGAGTTGAAATAGTCTTAAATGAATACTTTTTATGGATAGTTTTTGTCCCTCTAAAATCATCCACTTCACTTATCTTAAATACCTTTGAATTGTGTTTTCCATTTGCTCTTAAAAAATCTATTTTGTATTCAATTCGTAACTTTCTCATTTTTTCTTTTGTTTTAATGTCAAATGAAAAATATAACTCTTGTCCATTTTGAACCACCTCATCACACATGAAATTTTCTATTTTTAGACTTTTGGAATTTTTATACTCAAACAATGCTAATATCTCTTCATTTGAATCTTTTAAAAGTGTTCTTGATCCATGTTTTAGTATCCAATCCCTACTTTTACTAAAACCTATCCAACTTTTTACTAGTTTTATTACGATATCTGGATTATCTTTACTCATGTCATTGATATTATTTGCTACACTTTTTTGAACATATTTACTTTCATCATCTTTAAGAAGCTCCAACACCTCCAAAACTTTTGAAGGATTTTTTTTAAAACAAGGAAGTGCAATAGCCCAAGGTAATCGAGAACGACACCCCTCACTAGCCAATCGGCGTACCTCATCATTTTGAGATTTTGCCCATGATATCATCTGTTTCATAGCCTTTTCTTCATCTTTTAAAATGAACTGTCTTATAGCAAATTCACTACTACAATTAATCGTAAAATATTCCAACGCATCCATCGAGATATCCCAATGTTCCAAACCATACAACTCTACAAAATCTTGAAATATAATATTTTCCAATCGAAAACCAAAAGAGTCCATCTTTTTATATGTTTGTTTTAAAATCTTTATAGACTCAGTATAGCTTTCTGGTAAATATTTTTGAAGTGTTGTCGAGATATGTCTCATTCGTTGTTTGAGTTCTAAATCATCCCAATTTTTATCAAAGATAGAACTATAAAAAGAGTCTGTATCAAACTTTAAATAATATTTTTCAATATACAAACCTAATTGATTTATAAATTTTTCATTGTACAAATATTTTAATTGTGCTGCCATATTATTTCCTTATATAGATAGCTGTTCTTTCTTATCAGGTTTATTAAATCCTTCTTTATGATCCAAACAAATATTTAATAGTTGTATAAAATTCATTATATCTACCATCATCTTTTTGTAAATATTGTTTAGCAAATATTTTAGCTTCTTCATAAGGAATCTCTTCATAAGTTTCAGAGTCAATGATAAATAGTTCTATAGCTTTATTTCTTAAGTCATTTAGTTTATCTATATCAAGTTGTAAGTCTCTTATAGTTTGTTTAGAATCTTCATCTGTATGATTGATTTGACCATCTTCTGTATAAGTAAACTTACTCTCGCAATCTTCCATTAAAGGTGTCATCAAGATAATTTCATTACCTTTACTATTTCCACAATGCCTTGGTTCACCTTTTGATAACTGTTTTTGACAAGAACATAATAAGTTATCATAATTTAATTGTAATTCAGGAAATTTATCTTTATCTTTTGGCTTAAAATGTTCGATATGAGAGGTGTCACTTGATATTTTACTTTCACAATAACAACAAATATAACCTTGCTCAATTAATAAAGCCGTTTTAAGTTCACTTTTTTGAGGATTAATTAAATCATTATATATTAGATTTCCATTACTCTTCCAATCTGTAAAACTCTGAGGTTCATTGCCTTTCTCTATATATTTCATTTACCTAAAATCTCTTTTCTTTGAATCAATATATTTGCCTTAACTAGTTCAGGTTCTCTTCCTTCTATTTCATTTTCAAGTTTACTCATGAGTTCTCTTGCTTTATCTAACTCTTTTTTTTGAATAAGTTGAAATAGTTGTTGTAGTTCTTTTTTTACCGATAAAGGTCTTGATTCTACGCCTAAAATATCTTCCAAAAGTCTATCACTACTTTTTCCATAAGATTCAGTTGGTTTTATGACATCCATATTATCATCATTTTGTACTAATAGAAAAACATGGTCTGCTTTTACATGACTTAATATTTGAGGTGAATGAGTAGTCACTATAAACTGACACTTAGGAAAAACTTCCGTAAGTTTAGAGATAATCACTCTTTGCCATGCAGGATGAAGATGTAAATCAATCTCATCTATCAAAACTACTCCATCTCCTTCTAAAGGATTTTTCATACTAGGATTTGACATAGACAATCTTCTCGCTATATCTCCAATCATAGCTATCATATTCTTTTCACCATCTGACAATTGATTTAATCTAAATTCTTTACCTTTTTTATCTACTATCATATGCGGTACAGGAATTCTTGTGACTCTAAAGTTAGAATATTCAGGTATAAAACTCTCTATTGCTTTTGTAACAAACTGTAGTTCTCTACCTTCGCTTGAAGTGGCTTTCTTGAGTCTTGTTGTATCTAGCTCTACTATAGATATAAGTTCATCTGTAAAATTTGACAAAGACAATCTTCTTCTTAATGGATTAAATTTTTTAAATAATTGTTCAATATGCTTTTTTCCATTATTACTTAACCACCAAAACCCAAGCAACACTGAAAATAAAAATATCTCCCATATAAATTCAATTATTTGAGTATGAACTTGTGAGCGAGATTTATATTTTTCACGAACTAAATCATAAACTTGCTGGAGTACTCTCTCTAAATAACGGAGGGGGAACTCTTCAATACCCATTGATTTATCTCTATTTGATTCAGATATTTTTCCCATTTGGTACAATAAATATTCAAGGTCATGTAAGATATCCGATACTTTCATATTATCAATTTTTTCAAAATTAAGCTGTTCTATTGTATTAACAAATTCTGGAAATAAATATTTTGGTTCTTCAATCATAGATTCATCATATTCTAGTTTTTCTTTAAAATGTTTAAATATTTCATTTTCTTCATTAAAAGAAAAAATTCTTATTATGTTTCCAATTCTTCTTTGTATCCAGCTTTTATGTCGAATCATCCATTTTGTTCTTGATTGAGACTGCTCATTAATAATATCATCTTGTATTTTAAACCATTCAAAAAATGATTCAAAATTTGCATTTACACCTAGTGCATTATCATATACATCTAAATTAGAGATACTATTTCTACTTCTTATTGGAGACTGTAATCCCTCTGCTATTCGATTAACTGGATAATAAGCAATCATTGGTAATTGAGCATTATCTTGATATTGGAACTGTAGTAAAGAAGCTAATTTACTTACTTCTTCTAATTGTGAAGTATCTTTAGAGGAATAGCCTCTTAATACTTTTGTTATTGACCATTCATATACTGTATCATTGTTTTTCACTTCTATATTAATAGTTGACTCAGTAGTATCATTTTTAATATCTAAGTCAGCAATATCGGTACCAATATCATTTTCTCTTTGTATTTTATTTATCAACCAAGATAAAGAGATTGCAATTGAATTTAAAACTGTTGATTTACCAGAGCCATTAACTCCAACAAATACATTAATATTTGGTAATAATTCAATTGATTGCTGTTGAATTGATTTGAAATTATTTATTTTAAGTTCAGTTATTTGCAATATTTGTCCTTAGATTTTCTGTTGTATTCATAATTTTAACATAAATTTTCTTTTTTTAATGATTCTGCCATAATTATTTCCGAATAGATGTTGCTGTTAAAAATATATAATCTTTTCCCGTAATAGTCACACGAAACTTTTTTTGTTGTAAATATTTTTTACAATACATCACATCTTTAAAAACAAGAGAAAGTTCAGAAAAATTATAATTTTTTACATTTGCACCATAGATCATCTCACCATCTATCCATCGACAATTTGGAAAACCCAATATCATAGCACCCTCTTTTTTAAGATAATTTTGTACTATATTCATAAAAACTTTATTAAAATCCAAATTTGAGCTTTGTAATGTACCTATACTTATGATTAAATCAAAGGTTCCTAACTCTAACTCTTCAAGATGATTGATATCTCCTACTAAAAATGAAATATTTTCATCATCAAAGTTTTTCTTAGCTTCCTCTATCGCTGAAGAACAATAATCTATCCCAACTAACTCTAAGTTTTTAAAATTTTTACTATACTGTTTCAAAACATCAAATTCTTCACCACTATTGACTCCAAGATTTAAAACTCTTATCCGTGTATCTATCTTCACATTTTCTAAAGCTTTTAAATAATGTACTAAAAAGGCAGGTTGATTGTTTTTATCAATTGTTGCAAATGTTGAAGATACGCCATATTTTGATTCTACTGTTGTATCATCATTATGAAAAGATTCTACTATATTGAGTTTTTTAAATCTCATAGTTAATCTATCATCTTCACAAAGAGGAGTTAACATTTTACAATATAATATATGAGCTAAATCTACCCAAGATTTATAGTCTATCTCTTTCTCTTTATTTTTTACATCTATTTGAAATTCTAAAATCTCACCTGTCTTTATCTCTTCAATCTTATTTGATAAAATAGTATATATATCTATCATGTTTTCATTTGTACATAATATCATTTTAATTCCCCTCCACTTTTTATAATATCTATGCCAAATTTATCTCGTAATTTTTGCATAGAGTTCGTAAGTCTTTCTTGTTTTTTATCTTCTTCATAACTCAATAGATTCATAGTCGTTGGTTTGTTTTCACTAAAATTAGATAATGTAAGATTCAATTGCATAATAGCGTGTGATTTATGTATATCAACTGTATCAAAAAGTATAATCATCTCTTGTTTTAAAAGCTGTTCACTAAAACCTCTATTTGTATTGATAAAACCTTTCGCTTTTTCACCATATTGATACCGTATATTTATCGCAAATGTCATAGGTTTATGATTGCCTTTTAATGCCAAAAAACCTATATGCCGACACAAAATAGTGATGCGTCTTTTTATCTCATCTCTATTGAGTTCAGGATCAAAACTTCTCCCTAGTCCAATAGATTTTTTACTTTGTGCTATAGCTATTTTTTCATTGTCTGTACCACATACTCTATGATACAATTGTATCCCAGATTTACCCCACGAGTAAAACAAATCTTTTTTATTTTCTATCTCACCTAAGGTTTGTATATTGTATTTAGCGAGTCTATCTTGATATGCGTTCCCTATTCCTGGAAATTTTGAGATAGGAATATCTTGTATAAATTTTGGAACATCTTCAATTGGTACATACCTTACACCAAAAGGTTTTGCAAATTCAGTAGCGAGTTTTGATATCCATTTTGATTGGGAAACACCAATAGAAACAGGTAACCCCAAATCATCCCAAATCTTTTTTTTTAACTTTACAGTAAAATCATAAGCATCCTCATCTTTTATCCACCCTGTGATATCTCCAAAAAATTCATCTATACTAAACTGTTCAATAGATGGTATCTCTTTTGCCAACAAAACTTTAAATCTATGTGACAAATCATGATACAAAAGATAATTAGGAGGTAAAACAACAAGCTGAGGACACCATCTCAATGCTTCTGATACACTCATAGTAGTTTTTACACCAAATGCTCTGGCTTCATAACTCGATGTAGTGATAATACCTCGAACTTTTTTATTTTCATCGAGATAGTATTCTTCAAAAGTTTTTTTATCATTATTACTCAAAATAGAGCTTGTAAATGCACCCTCAATTTTACTCATAGTTTTAGCACTCTTTTTCACATCAAAAATAGCCAGATTACTCCTCCCACCTACTGCCAATGGTATTTTTTGATACTTAGGATTATTAATTCTATGTGCAGATACGAAGAAACAATCGATGTCAATGTGTAGTTTCAAGCTATACAACCCCTATTTTAAAGTATTTATTAATAATTTATATAATTTAAACAAAAAAAGCAATCAAAGGATAAAATACAAAATATTCTAATCAATATGTTATATTTGTTCACATTCAAAATAAATAAAATAAAGTAATATAGTATAACTAAAAGTTAAAACTATTATTTTAAAGAAGTCACTTATATTAAAGGTAATATTTACCATGTAACAGCTAAAAGAATCATGAAAAACATAGCTTAGTACAAAAAGAAAAATGAAAAGTATTATTCTTCTCATTTAGTATTATATTTAGCTGACATTCTCTTTAGCATACTTTTATTAGCGTCAAGTGTATTAGTTTGATTCTGAGTAGAAGCTTCTTTTGCTTTCTCAACAGAATCATATTTTTTCCAAAGTAAATTTCTTTTTGTATCATAAACACATTCAATAAATTTAATTTTTTTATCCATCTCGTTTATTGGTATAACTACAGTAAATAATAAAAACTGAAATACTATCCAAAATGAAAATACTCCAAGATGTTCATGAGTTAACGAATAGTTTTTTAAAAGGAAAGAAAACAAAAATGAAGCTGTAATTAAAATAGCTACTTTCTTAAAATTCTGTAAAATATCTCTTTGAGAAGTATATCTATAAAAAACATATATATAAAAAATAAATAAACTTGAAAGTACTGTAAAACTATATAATGTAGTATAGTCTTCTATTATAATCTTTGCTCCATAGAGTCCAGATAAAAATATAAAAAAGAATGACTGTAAACCAATCGCAAAAGTAATAAGCCTATATTTTTTTAATATACGAGTTAGTTTACATTCTGCAAATTTCTTGGCATTATCTCTACATAGTTTTAAAGCTTTCTGTAGTGTATCTCGTTCATTTTTTATATCCTCATCTGTATAGTCAACAGAAGCATCTGCAAGAATTAATCCAAATATTCTTTTTTGTCTTTTTGAGTCATCTTTAATTAGTTTTTCTATTTTAAATTCAAAAAAATCAATAAGAGATTTTTTAATAGAGCCTACAGTAGCAAAGGCAAATGAACTTGCAGTTAAAAACATAAAGAGGGTATTTAATGCGGTTACTTCTATCACTAAATACTATTTATTATCTATTTATACAAAAGTCGAAATATTTATCAAGACCTTCTGCAAAGTCTTTATCGTGATAAAAACTTCCTTCTGCTTTAAATTCTACAATATCTTTTTCAAGTCTGTAAGATGATTTATCTACAACTGTATAATGGTAATCGTTCTTATCAAATGAGTCTTTTATACATTCTTTAATTTCATCAGGTATATTATCTTTCACTGTATTATTTAATTTGTCTGAATATTTTCTAAGTAGCTCTAAAATTTCTGGATTATCTGACTCTTCTTCCATAACAATATTAACCGCAATAGTTTCATCTTTTAAAACACGCTCTAGAGCATCGATAAAACCATCTTTTGAAGAAACTTTATTGTTAAATTTTTGAGTATAAATTTTTACCGACTCTTCTGCACTATTTAATAATACTTGCATAAATTGGTTAGCATGGTCAGCGCCTTTATTAAAAACAAATCTAGGTTCTCTGTTTTTACAAGCTTTCTCTAAGTCGATTCTGTAATTTTTCATTTATATCTTTGTTAATTATTTATTTTTATTGTTTGTATTATTTTAAACTATATATATTCTATTAACCGAGTATAACAGAACTTTTGTTTTATTTTTTCATTTATTCTCTAATAATTAGACTCTATTAGAATGTGTGCTACTAGAAGAAACATTCTGTTCAGAATATTTTATCCTTTTTACAGTATCATCCAATAAAAACTCTATTAGTATTTTTAGGATAAATTTTATTCTTTCTTAAAACTCCCCCATCAACTTATCATCACCACTTAAGTATCCAGTTAAATATTCATCTTTTATCTCCAAGAGATTTTCAGGATTTTGAATCGCATCTTCATTTGAGGTGATGATTGTTTGGATACCTTTTCTATTTAATTCATTTATCACCTTGTAAATACCCTCTTCATAACTATTTTTGTCTCCATCAAAAGGAGAATCAAAAGCAACAAATTTTATAAGTCTTTTTTCCACATAAACTTCAGCTAACGCAGATGAAAATACAAAACACAAAAGTTTTTTTACTGTAACATTATCAGCTATCTCATCGTTTACTTTAATATTAAATTCAATATCATCTAAAGCATTAAAAATGATTGAGAAAGTCACCTCTTGATCGAATACCATTCTTCCATATTTATTGATACTTATTTGTAGTTTTTCAATAAAATAACTATCAACTAATGTTTTATTTTCTTCAATAATTTTAAGCAGCTCACTTTGAGCAGTTTGTAATTTTGCTGATTTTGGTTCTGCTTTTTCTATTTGTTTCTCTAAATCATATTTTCGTTTTATCTTACGCCCATCTATCCCTAAAAGATTAGATATAACAGTTTTGTATTCTACTTCGTGTGATTGTTTATATTTGTTTAAAATAAATACATCATTTTGATTATCTTCATCTCTTAAAAAATATGTTATATATGTTCTAAATTTATTTATAGAATAGTTTACTTTATTTTCAAAAAAAGATTTAGCGACACCTAAACTCCCTTTTATATTAAAATCTTTTTCATCTACAAGCAGTGATTTTTGTTTTGTGATTTTTAACTCTATATTTTTACCACCAATAATAGGTCTTTTAATCGTAATATATCTATTCAATGCGATTTGAAGTTCTATATAAAAAATATACTCTTTAAAATATTCATTTCCTAAAAAGCTTTTATCCCCTAATAAACAAAAGTCTATTAGTTTAAAAAGACTACTTTTTCCAACATCATTATCACTTGAAAGGATAAAATTTATACCTTTATCAAATATAATGGTTTTAAATTTATCATTGTTTGCATATATTTTCGATATTTTCATTTTTGAACCTTGCTTTAATTTTATAATGTGATTATACACTATTTTTAGAGTTACAACTCTTATCTTTTAGGAGTTTAATTATAATATGTTACAATTTTATTATCTAATTACAAAGGTTACTCAATGCTTCATCTTAAAAAAAAATTATCTTTATTTTTTCTTCTTTTACTTTCGTTCAATCTTCATGCAAATACATTTGAAAAACTCACTTCATTTCAAGCTGATTTTTCTCAAACTATTACAAACCCTTCTGGAACTAAAGCTTACTACAAAGGTCTGATTTCTATACAAGAACCAAATCAAATCAAATGGCAATATCTTGATCCCTTTGAAAAATATGTCTATATCAAAAAGAATACCGTAACCATAATAGAACCAGAACTCGAACAGGTGATTATAACCAAGCTTGATAAAGAGATAAATATAATAAATTTACTCAAAAATGCGATAAAAAAATCTACTAATACCTATATATCAAATTATAATAATGTAAAATATACATTACTTTTAAACGATAATAAGCTTAAAGAAATTTCTTATATAGATGAAATAGAAAATAATGTACTCATTAGCTTTCAAAATATACAACAAAACCAAAAAATTGACACAAAAAATTTCAAATTTCATATACCTTTAGAATATGACATCATAAAAAAATAGTATTTTAATCTTTATTAGCTATAATGCCATCAAAGGTACAATAAGTAATAGCTTGATAGACAATATCAAGAGGAAAGTCCGGGCTGCTGTGAAGTATGGTTCCATTTAACTAATGGCTAGGGTAACCTAAGGGACAGTGCAACAGAAAGTAAACTACCTCACTCTTGGATAGAGATGAGGAAAAGGTGAAACGGTGCGGTAAGAGCGCACCAATGTTTTGAGTAATCTTAACAGTTATGTAAACCCAACCTGGCAGCAAGAAGAGATGGTATAAACTTCACAATGATGGCTCTTCGCTAGATTGATTTAGCAATAAATCAAGTAGATAAATTATTACTAACTACAAAACTCGGCTTATCATTGTACCTTTTACATCTTCAAAAAATTTCATACATTACATCTTCCGAAAAACTTGACATTGTTTAAATTGGCGAATCCATCCTAGAATAAATGGAGATGATGGCTATGTGATATTTTTTACCCTATGCTATTATGAGTAAGTTGTTAGGGTGATGTTTATATAAAACAATTATTTGATAAAAATTTGAAAACTATACAAACAGAAAGCTCTAAAATAGAACTAAATAACCGCAATTTCCCCAACTAAATTATGTTGCCATTTCCTTTAAAATTCTTGCATAAACACTTCAAATGAATTTTTATATTTTAAACTTTTTCTTTTTTTATACTAACGACTTTAAAATATAAGATTCTTTTATTGTATTTTTAATAAATAATTATTTTTATTTTAACTAAACGACTTTAAAATAATATTATCATTTCTAAATAACGACCTTAATATTAATAGTTCTTATTAGAAAAACGACTAAATCTATTTGGAAATTATTAGAATAGTCAAAGAGTAAGAAATTAGAATTTTAGAAAGTAATAGTACTATATATGTGAGAGATACTAGGATAGAAATAATGAAAGAAGTGAGAAAACTCAACTTCTTTATTTTGAACTTTATTTTAAATTATTTAATTTTTCCAATACAAGTGCATTGACTACTTTTGGATTTGCTTTTCCACCTGTACTTTTTAATACTTGACCAACAAAAAAACCTAAAAGTTTGTTGTTCCCTGCTCTGAACTTTTCTACATTGGCTGGATTTTTATTTATTATTTCATCGATAATAGATGAAATAATTTCAGGGTCACTTATTTGTACTAGCCCTTTCTCTTCGACAATTTGTTTTGGAGATTTTCCTGTTGTAGAAAGTTCTTCAAATACATCTTTTGCCATTTTACTTGAGATAGTTCCATCATCAATTATTTGAACAAGTTCAACGATCTGTTTTGGAGTAAATTTTAAGTTTGTCAGTTCTTTTTCTTTTAATTCTCTTGCAACTTCATTTACAACAATATTCGCAAGACTTATAGGAGTATTCACAATCATTATGCATGAATTATAAAATGATGAAAGTTTTTCATCTCGTGCCAAAATATTTGCAACTTCTTTGTTTAGTTGTAAGGTATTTGTATATTTATCAAAAAGTATCTTTTGCTCTTCTGTCATCTCTGTCACTTCACCATCTATTTGTACTTTTTTTGGTTTGTCCTCTTTGGGGGTAATAACTTTTGTAGGTTTTGATTTTTTTGCCCAAGAATCTTTGAGTCCAACAATTTTATTAAATACAGGATTTTCATTTGTGTAGTCAATCGGATCAGCATAAAAATATCCTTGTCTTTCAAATTGAAATCTTTCATCAGGTTTATCTATAATAACAGCAGGTTCAACAAGTGCATTTTTAATGATTTTCAAAGAGTTATGATTCAGATCTTCAATCCCCTCTGGTGTTTCAGTTTTGAATAATCTATCGTACAATCTTATCTCAACTGTTTTCGCCTCCTTGGCACTTACCCATTGAATTGCACTTTTGACTTTTATACCACTGGTATCTGATCCACTTTTTGATTTTGGGGAATAGTGTACTTTGAGTTCTATAATATTTCCATTACTATCTTTTATAATCTCTTGACATGAGATAATAAAACCATGTCTTAGACGAACAGGTTGTGTAGGTGTCAGACGAAAATAACCTTTTGGAGGATTTTCACAAAAATCATCACGCTCAATAAAAATCTCTTTTGAAAAAGGTAGTTTTCTTGTCCCCTCTTTTGGAACATCATGCGGATAATAAGAAGCATCAATCTCTTCATAACCATCATAATTTTCTATGGTAACTTTAAGAGGATCAATCACACACATAACACGAGGTACTTTTTTGTTGAGATCATCTCGAATACAAAATTCTAGCTGTGCCACATCTACCATAGAATTTGCTTTTGCAACTCCTATTTGATCACAAAAATTTAAAATTGATTCTTTTGTGTAGCCTCTTCTTTTATATCCAGCAATAGTAGGCAAGCGAGGATCATCCCAACCACTCACTTGTCCACCTTGCACCAACTCCAAAAGTTTTCGTTTGCTCATTACTGTATAATTTATCCCTAAACGAGCAAACTCATATTGGTAAGGGCGAGGTGATTGTAACTCTAATGTATCAAGTACCCAATCATAAATATCACGATTATTCTCAAATTCTAGTGTACAAATAGAGTGAGAAACACCCTCAATATAGTCAGATAAACAATGAGCAAAATCATACATAGGATAGATACACCATTCATCAGCCGTTCTAAAATGATCTGCATGTCTGATTCTATACAAAAGAGGATCTCTCATTTTCATATTAGCTGCACCCATGTCTATTTTGGCTCGTAAGACATGTTCACCATCTTTACACTCTCCATTTTTCATCTTCTCTAAAAGAGTTAAATTTTCTTCTACCGTTCGATTGGCATATTCACTGCGTTTTCCAGCTTCATTCACACTACCACGATACTCTCGAATTTCCTCTTCAGTCAAACTATCTACATATGCTTTTTTCATTTTGATTAGTTTTATTGCATATTCATATATCGTATGAAAATAATCTGATGTAAAACGAACATTCTTATTCCATTCAAAACCAAGCCATTGAACAGCATCTTTTAAAGCTTCTACATATTTAGTATCTTCTTTCGTAGGATTTGTATCATCCATTCTGAGATTACAGTCACCATTGTAGTCCTTCGCTATCCCAAAATTTATACAAATAGATTTTGCATGTCCAATATGAGGAAATCCATTCGGTTCAGGGGGAAATCTTGTAATTATATCTGTATACTTACCCTCATGTAAGTCCTTTTCTACCACTGTTCGTAAAAAATCTTTGCTCTCATTCATTATTAAACCTTTAAATTTTGAAACTTTTAAAAGATTGTATTTTATCAAATTGGAGCTTATATCATTCAATAATTGTTATTATTTACAATGACATACTCTTTTACGAGCAATATTTATTCTTTTTTCAATAAAATACACTTATAAATAAAAATTTATTTTGCTTAACAGTCTGTATATTTTGTTCTAATATTAAAAAATATATCTAAATTCTCTAAAAATACATCTACTAAAATTGGATCAAAATGTTTCCCTTTTTCATTCTTGATTAAATCTAATATTTTAGTATCACTCCAGGCTTTTTTGTAACATCTGTCCGAACCTAAAGCATCAAATACATCTGCTAGAGCTGTAATTCGCCCATATATATGAATATCTTCCCTTTGTATTCCATTAGGATAACCAGTCCCATCCCATTTTTCATGGTGTTCATTTGCTACGATAGCTGCTGCTTGTAACACTTCTCTTGAGGAACCTTTTAAAATCTCATATCCAATAGTAGCATGAGTTTTCATTATAAGAAATTCATCTTGCGTTAATTTTCCTGGTTTTTTCAAAATATTATCTGCAATAGCAACTTTTCCTATGTCATGCATAGGACTTGCTGTAAATAGTACTTCACTTTCTTTTTTAGAAAGACCATATAAAAGTGCTAACTCTTTTGAATACTCCGCAACTCTTTTTACATGGTTACCTGTTTCTTTACTTCTACTCTCCCCTATTTCACCCATTTTATACACTATCTCTTTTTGTGTCTCTTCAATCTCTTGATGTAAATTTCTTAATTCAGTAATATCATGCATAAGTTGGAGATACTCAATAACTTCTCCATCAAGATTAGTGATAGGATAGGCTATAGTTTCTACAAAATAGAGAGATTTATCTTTTGCAATATTTGTAAAAGTTATTGAGATATGTTGATTTTTTTGAAGTGTATTTTTTAAGCGTTTACAATCTCCATTAATACGGTGATTTTTGTGACGAATATCTTCACAATTTACACCTTTTAATTCCTCAAAGGTATATCCACTTAATTTTGAAAATTCCTTATTTATATAGGTAATATTGTTATTAATATCTGTTTTTAAAATAGCTGTAAATTTGTTGATAGCCCCTTCATATTGATTAGTATGATTTATACTTTCTTCTAAAGAATGATTTGTATCACTTAATTTATTTTTTAATATATCTTTGTAGTTTTCAATCTCCGTTATATCCTTTCTTAATCCAATAAACTCAACGATCTCCCCATTCGTATCGATGATAGGTTTTATCATTGCATCTACCCAATAGTATTCTCCATTTTTCTTTTTATTTTTTACTTTACCTGTCCAAGATTTTTTTTGAGTTTTTATGGTATCCCACAAATCTTTAAATGCTTCTGCTGACATATCTGTATGTCTTACGATATTGTGATGTTGTCCCAAAAGTTCTGATTCTTTGTATCCAGATAAGGTACAAAATTGTTCATTTACATATGTAATAATCCCCTTAGTATTTGTTTTTGAAACAATAGCACTTTCATCAACAGCATCTTTATACTCAGATAATATTGCTGTAGAGACTTTAATCTCTTCTGCTTTTCTACCATAATCAATCCACAAATTTACTTTTAGAATAATCTCTTCTTCAATATATGGTTTTCTAATAATATCTACTGCTCCTGCTTTTAAACCTTCTCTAATGATTGTTGTATTTACATTTCCTGAGATTATCATCACTGGTATATTTCGTTTTACAGTAATATAATTTTTATTTTCTTGTAAAAATTCTATACCATTAGAGTCTTTAAGTTCTACATCTAATAAGATTAAATCTATCTGTTTCGACTGTATAATCTCCATCGCTTCTTGTGTTTGGGCAGCAACCTCAATAAGATAATTTCTTGATTTTAGAGTATGTTTAAGTTGCTCTTGTATAACTCGTGAATCATCAACTATAAGTATAGTTTTTATTTTATTTTTTTCTAAACTCTCAATCATATTTTCAATTTGTGCTATTTTATAAAAAAAATCTGAATCTTTTACAAAAAAATCTACTATCCCTTTTTTAAAGGCATCATTTTGAAACTTTTTATCAGATTCTACTGTAATCACAAATATTTTTTCTTGAGAACCTTCTAACTCATTTATAAGTTCAAATCCATTTCCATCAGGTAGATGTAGATCTAATATAATATAATCAATATTTTCTGATTGTAATTTATCTCTTGCTTCTTCTAAAGTAAAAACATTCAGACAATTAAATCCTCTGCTACTAAAAGATTTTGTTATCATTTTATTCATAGATTTTGAGTCTTCAACAATTAAAATAGTATAATCAGATGTTTGAAAAGAAAATTTGTTCATAGTCTTAGATAGGGAAGAGGTACGCATAATATTCCTTTTGATTAAAATAGAAAAATTATACTTAAATATTACTCTTATTCCTCTTATCTTAGCACTATTTTTCTTTTTTATTGGTTATAATGATAAAAAAATTTGTAATATGAGGATATATAATGAGTGTAGCAAAAAAAACGATACTGATCACAGGCTGTTCTTCAGGCATAGGATATCAAACTGCTTTATATTTACACAATAAAGGATATATTGTTTTTGCGACGGCTAGAAAAGAAGAAGATTTATTAACACTCTCAAACTTAGGACTCAACTCTTTTTTACTTGATGTCACAAAAAAAGAAACTATATCTAAAACTTTACAAGAGATTCTCACTATAACAGATGGAAAACTTGATATTGTGTTTAATAATGCAGGATTTGGACAACCAGGTGCTATAGAAGATATATCTACAAAAGCTTTAAAAGAACAATTTGAAACAAATGTATTTGGACTCCATGAAGTAACTACACAAGTTTTAAAAATTATGAAAAAACAAGGATATGGAACAATTATTCAACATAGTTCTGTACTAGGCATCGTCTCTTTGAAACTTCGTGGAGCATATAATGCTAGTAAATATGCGATTGAAGGCTTAACTGATACTTTACGATTGGAACTTAAAGATACAAACATAGACATAACAGTTCTCAATACTGGCCCTGTCACAAGTGATTTCAGAAAAAATGCTATCCAAAAAACACTTGATAATATAGATATAAAAAATTCAAGATTTGAAGACTCTTATACCAAAAGTATGAATGCCAATAAAAGTACTGTCCCTTTTAATCTTGAAGCAATTGAAGTTGCTAAAGTTGTTGAAAAAATACTCCAGTCTAAAAAAGTGAAACCTCGATATTATATAACAAAAGCTACCTATATTTTAGGATTTGCAAAAAGAATACTTTCTAGTTCACAATTAGACTGGATATTAAATAAACTCTAAAAAATTTATTTTTCTAAATTCTTTTGAACTGTTTGTGAAACTTCATTTACTGTATCTTTTGTAAAATTTGATACTTTATCCAAACTATCTTTGAGAGTACTCTCCTCTATTTGTGTTTTTTCACTAAATACTGATACTACTTTATCTGCCTGCTCTGGTGCAAATATATTCAAAGCCACCATAACAACTACTACTAAAAATGCGATTTTTAAAATAAATCCTAGCATTTATAAACTCCTTAATATAACTCTTTTGTATTTACTTTTTGCTGTAAAAAGTCTGCGATTTGCATCAATGAAAAAGTAATCAAAAAGATAAACAAGCCAGGAAAAAAACTTACCCACCATGCAATTTCGATAACCTCTTTCCCCTCACTCAATAAACTTCCCCAGCTAATTTGTGGTGCATTGATACCCAATCCTAAAAAACTTAATCCAGATTCTGCAAGTATAGCACCTCCTACACCAAAAGTAAATGAAATAAGAAATATCGGTGCTAATAATGGTGCAAAATATTTAAAAATAATTTTTTGTTTACTTACTTTTGCTAAAGTTAAAATCTTTATATAAGGTTTATTTGCAATTGCAAAACTTTCACTTCGAATCATTCGAGCCATCCCCATCCATCCTGTAATAAATAAAACAATTATAAGGATAAATATAGAAGCTTCCATATAACTTACTAAGGCTAAAAGCAAAAAAAATGTTGGAAATGTTAAAAAAAGATCAATGATTATAGTAATAGTTTTATCATAGTTACCTTGAAAATAACCAGCACTTATACCCACAATTAATCCTATAAAAGAGGCAATCGCAGCACTTAAAAATCCTATGATAAGAGATGTTTGTCCACCATTTAAAATTCGAGCAAAAATATCTCTCCCTAATCTATCCGTTCCCATTATATGTTCAAAACTAGGTGCTACTAATATTTTTTGAGGATCTAAATCAAATGGAGAAAATGTGTAAATAAAAGGAGTTATAAAAACTCCAACTATAATAACAAAAAGAAGAGAAAAAGAAAACTTATACACGATAATATGTTAATGAACTTTTACCAAATGTTTTTGTTTTATATTTTTCAAATTTTCCTAGTTTTTCAGGCATATCTAACCCTGTCATATGCTCATATGTTACCAAAACTACATTTGGATTTGAGATATTTTTTACTATATCAAATGCTTTATCATAAATATCAGTCATACCCTCTCGTATATCAAAAGGTGGATCTAAATATAAAATTATATCTTTATCTTGCACACTTTTTTGCTTTTCTAATTGTTCTAATAAATTTGGAATCTTTTCAAAAGTATCTCCACATAATGTAGTACAACTTTCGGGTTCTATTGCATTACAATTGTTTTGAAGAATCTTAAAAGATTGTTTGTTTATTTCACAAAAATAACTATGTGCAGCACCCCGACTTAATGCCTCAAGTCCAATACCACCACTTCCTCCAAATGCCTCTATAAATAGAGTATCTATGATATCAAATTGAAGTACATTAAAGAAAGATTCTTTCAAAATTGACTTTGAGCTTCGTGTTACTTCTAGTGAAGGTAATTCCAAAACCCTATTCTTATATTTACCACCAATTATTTTTGATACAACTTTATTTTTCATATTTTACTACCTTATTTTTTCCTGTTTTTTTTGCTTCATACATTGCGAGATCCACTTCTTTTATCCAAATCTCTTTGTTGTCTATATTTGCTCTAAACTCAGCAGCACCAATACTCACTGTAATTGCATGATCAACTACCGTATTTCTATATTTTTCTATATTTTTTCGTATAGTTTGTGCTATAATTGTAGATTCATCACCGCTTGTTTCAGGAAGAAGTATCATAAACTCTTCCCCACCCCATCTAGCAGCACAGTCAGTTACTCTTATAGAATGTAACATTATTTTAGAAATATCTTTTAAAACAATATCTCCAATATCATGACCATAGGTATCGTTGACCAATTTAAAATTATCAATATCCAACATCAAAAGTGATAAACCATGCTGATAGCGATCTTCTCTAGTGATCTCTTTTTCAATCTCCTCATCGATCTGTTGTCTATTATAGAGATTTGTTAGCATATCATGACTTGATTTATACTTCAATTCATCAGTATAGTTTTTCAAAGCCGTAATATCGGTAAAAGAGATCACCATATGTTTTGTATTAAACATAAAAGATTTTACATTTACTCTAAAAATAGTCTCTTTATTATCATAACTTTTCATAACTACTACACGATTATTATCTTCTCTTTTCATAATATCAATAGGCCATGTTGTAGGATCTGTGGCAACAAAATAGTTATTTTCAGAGAGAAAAAAGTCACAAAAATAGGTATGTTCAGCCTTAAGATCTTCTATATTTTTATATCCAAAAAAATCTAAAAGTGTTTGGTTTACTTCAAAAGAAGCATCTTCATTTAAAACTAAAATCAAATTATCTTGTGCATCTAAAATTGACTTCAATTCATATGTTTTTCTTTCTACTTTCTCTTCCAACTCTTTATTGAGTTTTTCAAGCTCATCTTTTAAATATTGTGGTTCCGATACCAATAAAATATTATCAATGAGATCATGCATATTTAATGGCTTACTCACATACCCTCGTACTCTTTGATTGATCGCTTTTTTTAGAAAAGAAGGATCATTATGAGCTGTAGTGACAATAGAGGGAATAATATGATCTATTTTACTTATTTCTTCTAACATATCCAAACCATTCATTTTTGGCATATTAATATCTGTTACAATGATACCAATTTGTTCTAAGCTTTTATCTTCATAATGCTCTTGAAATATAGCTAAACCATCTTTTCCATTTTTTGCCCAAAATACATTTTTGGCTAATCTTTTTAAAAAAGTATATGTAAGATTTCCAACTTCTTCTTCATCTTCAACATATAAAATATTGATATTCTTCAAAAAACTTTTATCCATTCTTCAAATCCTTTTCAAAAAAATTGAGTGCATTTGCTAAATCTTCTTTTGTATCAATACCAAAACTATTTGATTTCACTTGTACCATATTTATTTTTGAAGCATTTGAAATTGCTCGTAATTGTTCAAGTTTTTCTATTTCTTCTAACATAGAAGAGTTATAAGAACAAAACTTATTGAGACTTTTTTTTGTAAATCCATAAATACCTAAATGCCCTTTATAACTTGTGCTATTATAATGATCTCTATTATATGGTATTTTACTGCGTGAAAAATAGATTGCATCATCATTGTCATCACAAATCACTTTTACATGGTTTGGGTCATCTGCCATCTCTGATGATATCTCTTTATAACAACTCACCATTGTAAATTCTCTATTTTTGAGCTCTTTAACTCTATTTATTACAGATTGTACCACTTCTGGCTCTATAAATGGTTCATCTGCCTGTACATTTACAACCACTTCATTGTCATCTAAATTTAAGATATTTACTGCTTCATTGATTCTATCTGTTCCACTTTGATGTTTCGTCGATGTTAGAACTGCTTTGATATTGTATTTTTTAGCTAACTCTATCACCTCTTGTGTATCAGTTGCTATAATGACATCGTCTAAAATACTGACTGCCTTTGCTGTTCTTATAACCATAGGCAAACCCAAAATATCTACTAAAATTTTATTTTCAAAACGACTGCTATTTAATCTTGCTGGTATTATTATCATATTGTATCCCTATTCCTAAAATTGTTGTAAAATTCAAAGTTATTGTATTTTTTATATTCTAAACATTAATAACATAAAATAATATCGCATTTTTACTTAGAGAACAAAATCTAAAGGGATTAATACACTTTGTCTACTTTTATATCCCTTATGTGGTAAAATCAATCGTTTTGTATTCAAAGAAAGAGAATTGTAAAATATTATATCTATATCTAATGTTCGTGGTGCATCTTGAAAACTTCTTGTCCGTTTAAATCGATATTCATATCTTTGAAATGCATTAAGACAGGCTATTGGGGACAAATCTGTTTTTAATACAACTATTGCATTCAAAAAATCTTCTTGATCTAAATATCCAAAAGGTGGATTTTTTAAAATAGGTGATGTTTTTTTTATACAAAAACGCGCATCACTTGATAATATTTTAAATAATAATTTAAATCGTTTCATAACATTACCTATATTACCCCCTATTCCTATAGTCACTGTGTTTGCTTTTTTACATTTTAGCATTTTAGCATTTTTATTTTTATATGGATAAAGAGCATTGAAATATAAAATAAGATCATTTGTTAGTATTTTTTTCATTTTGAGAATCTCCTTGTTTTGTTTTTTTATTTGATATTTCATAGATAAAACTAAATATTTCAGATACCGCTTGATAGAGTTCCACAGGTATCTCCTGATTTAATTCTATTTGGCTTAACATATTGACTAAATCTTCATCTTTTTGAATAGGAATACCATTTTCTTCTGCAATTTTAATAATATTTTTCGCAGTTTCACCAGCTCCTTGTGCTGTTACTAATGGTGCTTTATTTTTTTCATTATCATATTGTAATGCAACTGCTTTTTTTTGTATATACTTTTCCTCTAACATATTGTCATGCCTTTATATCCAATCCAAATTCAATACTAGCACTCGAACCATATGCTTTTACTTCACTAGAATTTTTTATCTCATCTTTTAAATCAAAAATATTTAAGTTTACCACTGATAATCCAATTAAATTGATCTGTTTTCGCAACTTTTGTAAAGAGGATTGAATCATGGATTTAAAATCATCATTTTCAATACCAATGTTTATATTTAAGCCATTTTTATTATCTAATTGCAGTAAAATTTTTAAATTTCCATTTTCTTTTAAAGAAAGGTTGATCAAACATGAAAATTCATTTTTTTGAGAAGCACTAAATTTTATATCCGCATCCTCAATATCATCTTGCAAAAATGAGATATAAGAATGATTTGAATTTGAAGCGAAAGATGAAAGTTGAAAATAATCAATTTGTGAGAGTGTTTTTTCAACATTAAATTTCAATTCTTTAGAGATAAATTCACTTGTGTCTTTATTGTTAATATGCTCCTGGATTTGTAAAAGAACTTTTTTTATATCCCCAGATATATGATTTAGGTTTCCTGATGATATTTTGTTTTTTACACTCTCGTTTAAATTTACCAATTTTGATTCCAAAAAAATACCGCTATTTTGAAGAGAATTTTTTATAACTTTTTGATCAATGCTCTTAATATCCACTAAAGAATTTTTTAAAATCTCAGTAAGTTTTTCTAATTCAGGAGTCAATTTGAGTTCTGTTTGAATTTGATTCAAAATTTGTTTTATATCACTCGAAAAATTTTTGAATTTTACAGATTGTTTTGAATTTTCTAATAAATCCATCACATGTTTTTTATTTGTACTCCCTCTTGATATATCTTTCAAGAGATTATCAAGTAAATCTTTTATACTTTTAGTATTTTTTTCATTTTCATTTGGAAGCGAAGAGCTATTCTCATTATTGGGAGTAGACAACTTTTCAATTGTACCTTTTGTGAGAGGATCTATTTTTGTTAATAATGTACTTAAAAGCATAGTTGTATTTATATTCATAGTTTTATATTCTATCATTATATCAATTAACATCTACAAAATTTATTGTTAATAATATATTAGATATAATGAAGAAAATTAATATAAAAACTTTGGAGAAAAATATGACACTAAAAGAACAACTAAAATCAGATCTAAAAGATGCAATGAGAGCAAAAGAGATTCAAAAAAGAGATTCTATACGAAGTATCAATACCATGATTAAACAAATTGAAGTTGATGAACGAATTGAGCTTGATGATGCTAAAATTATTCAACTTATTCAAAAAGGGATCAAACAAAGAGAAGAAGCGATTGTACAATTTAAAGAAGCTTCAAGAGATGATCTAGTTGACAATGAACAAAAACAAATCGATGTTTTTACCTGTTATTTACCAAAACAACTTTCAGATGAAGAGTTAGAGCTTGTAATTCAACAAATTATTGATGATGTTGGTGCAACAAGTATGAAAGATATGGGAAAAATTATGAATCCAGCAAAAGAAAAAGTAGGTGGAAGTGCTGATGGAAAAAGAATAAATATGGCAGTTAAAAAACTTCTATCATAAAGAAAACACTATGAATTATATCTCTCAAATATCACAAAAAGCTATTGAAAATATTCAAAAATCTCAACAGGAGCTTACTCCTGAAATATATGGTACTGAATTTTGTAAAATATCAAAAACTATGAACCTTAGTACAAAAGAGTGTGATTATTTTCAAAAAGCACTTTCGATACTAGAACAACAAGAAATACAAAATACAATGCAGAAAGAGCCAAAAAGTATATATGATGTTGTAGATATACTCCTCAATCGATTATCTTCAAAAAATATTCAAAACATGTCTAAAATGTTACAAAAATCTATGACACCCTCTATCTCTCTTTCAATAGGAGATGACTTACAATCATTCTGTATCAAAATAGGTGATTCACCCTCCTTGATTTTTGAAGAATCTATCCAATATGAGATGGAAAAATTTATTCAAAATAGATTTCAAGTAGACCAAAAAATACTCGCAAAAAAAACAGCTGATATTGCCAAACTCATCAGCCTTATGAATCAATATTTAGGGGATGCAATTGAGAGTACTAGTGATGGTTCTAAAAATGTTTCTACTATAAAAAATGAGATCCAATCTTTTCGTCCAGAAAATTCTTCTCATGAAGAATTTAGTAAATTACAAGTCAAACTTATTGAAGCAGCTTCGACTATTGAAAATGAGATGACAAATGTCAATAAAACTTTTGAATCAGGACAAAATGAAGTTTTAGTTTTAGAGAAAAAAGTAGAGTCGCTTGAAAATGAACTCAAAAAAGTACATGAAACAAGTATGCTTGATCACTTAACGGGAACACTCAATAGACGAAGTCTTGAAGATGCTTTGACTAAAGCAGAAGAGAGATTTGTTAAAAATCAAGAAAACTTTGCAATTGTTTTTTTTGATATTGATTATTTTAAAAATATAAATGACTCTTATGGACATGATACAGGAGATATTATCCTGAAAATTTTTGCAGCTTTACTTCTAAAACTTACTAAGGATTCTGATATAATTGCAAGATATGGAGGGGAAGAATTTATAGGACTTCTTCGTTATACAGAAGAAAAGGAACTCTATAAATATATAGAGAGAATAAAAAGTGTAGTAACTAAAAATAAGTTCATTCATAAAGAACATAAAATACAAATCAAATTTAGCGCTGGTGTGCAAGTTCGATCAAAAAGCAAATCTGCACTTGATAGTATAACACAAGCAGATGCACTCTTATACAAAGCAAAAAATACAGGAAGAAACAAAATTATTTTTTGGAATGACAAAGAGATTTAAGAGTTAGATTAAGTATCTAACTCCTCTTTTTTAAAAAATGTATTTGGATGAAAGTTTTGAAAAGCTGCTCTCATTGATACAAATATACTAGGATTATCTTCTTCTAGTTTTTCAAGCAATTTTTTTGTACTTGCTCTTGCATGTGGCATTTTCATATATTCCCTCTCTTTTTCATTAAGTCTCATACCTGGGCATCCCTCATCACCAATCACATCAATTGCATTTACCTCTGCAAATGCTCTAAGTTGTCTCTCTCTACACATAATAAGTGGTCGTATTACAAACAAACCATTTTCAGCTTTATAGATTGGAGGCATTGCTCTCATAGCTCCATTATAAAAGAAATTCATAAAAAAACTTTCCATAGAATCATCTAAGTGATGTCCCAAAGCCAATTTGTTATATCCATTTTCTAAAGCATATGTATACAAGTACCCTCTTCTCATTCTCGAAATAAAACTACACAACGAGCTATTTTTTCTTACTTTTTCAACGGAAATATCAAATATCTTTGTATCCAAAATTTCATGGTCAATATCATGTTTTTTACAGTGATCGGCTAAAAATTGTACATTTTCACCCATCCCATATGTAAGTGTGAGTGCTTTAAATTCAAACTTAAAAGGTGCTTTTTTTTGCATTCTTTGTAAGCTATGAATCAATGTTAAAGAATCTTTTCCTCCACTAAAACCAATTAAAACTTTGTCGCCTTCTTGAATCAAATCATAATTTGCATTTGTTTGTCCCACTAACTTTGTAATCTTTTTACTTATCTCTAACACTCTATTTTCTCACTTTTTTATTTTCTATTTTCAATATATTTATCTGCTTTTAACAAAGTTACTTTCATCTATATTCACTTCTAAACTCTTTTTCGCTCTGTACAACAAATGATCTCTTGTGTCATTATCATAATAATGTGCCAATCCACAATGAAAACGCACGATAATTGTTGTATCAATTTTTTTTGAATGTAAAAGTCTATCGACTAAATCTGTAATATTAACATCTGAAGAGTTCGGTAATACAAGATAAAACAATCCACTATTTTCATAATGTATCAAATCTGTTGTACGAATAGTACTTCTAAAATGTTTTTTAAATGCTTTAACAACTAGATCTCTTTTGGCTTCTGTTTTAAGTTGTTCTGTAAGATTTTTAAACTCATCAATAGCAATAATAGCCAAAGAAAATTTCCTATCATATCTCTTTGCCAAAGCCATCTCTCTATCTAAAACTTGTTCAAAACTAAAAGAATCTTCTATAACTTTTGCACTCATTGTATTGAGAGTTCTATTTTCTCTCTCAAATAATGTCACTTTTCTTTCGAGCATAAAATTTTCATGTCTTATCTTTTCTAAACTTTCTCTCATTTGATTTAATTCAGTTGTCTCTTGCCCTTTTGTTGCATTTTCTTTTTGTGCAAAAGTAGTGGCTTGTGTAATAATATGACTTTTTAACTTTTTTAGTTGTTCTTTTTCTTTCTTTTTCAAATCGGAAACATCAACCACTGTCAAAATACCATATTTTTTCTCTTTATAATGCAACACTTGGCCACTTACATACGCTGGAAAAAGTTGAGAATTTGTTTTTTTTAACATAACATCAAAATAAGTACTATCATTGTTACTAATTGTTTTAAATATTATTTTATGATCATCCAAAGGGATAAAATCTTCTAGTTTTTTTGAAAAAACTTCATTTTCTTTTACTCCAAATTTTTTTAAAGCAAAACGATTCATCATCACTACATTATGATCTTCATTGGAAATAATAATAGATTCGGTCACATAATCATATATTTTTTTTAATTCGTCAAACTCGATAGTAATATTTTGCATAAATTAAGCCTTTCCTTTTGCACTTTGTATTGTATTTACATAATCATAATTGATTTGTATTTTTTTATTTAAAGGAAGATTATTTGAAAGTTGTGTAAAAACATCATTAAAATCTTCAAATAAATAATTTGCCATACTTCCAGGAATTGAATTTATTTCATTTAAATAGACCTCGCCATCTATCACAAAAAAATCACAGCGAATAATAGAACCCTCGAAAGTAGTATTATATACTTTTTTAAAATCTTTTTGTAATTCAGATACTAATTTTTCTGAAATTTTAGCAGTAGAAACAACTTCACTACGATTAAAATCTAAATATTTTTTGTCAAAATCTAAAAATTCTTCTTTTTGAGGCTCTTCTACAATAGAAAAAATAAATTTGTTATCAATCTTTGTGCCTGCTAAATTGTACTCTTTCACACCACTTATAAATGGTTCAATGATAATTTCATTATCAAATTCAAAAGCAATATCTAAAGCATATTCTAATTCTTCTTTTGATTTTACAATAGATACACCGATACTACTTCCTAATCTGACAGGTTTTATAATAACAGGATATGAGTCAATAATAATCTGATCATTTTTATGAAAATAGAGATAGTCTATTGTTTTTACTGAGATTGTATTACTATATGATTTTGTTAAAAATTTATTACAACTTACAGCACATGCTTCAACACGAGGACCAACAAAAGGGATATTAAAAAATGTGAACATCCCTGCAAGTACACCATCTTCACCATCTCCACCATGCGTAAGATTAAGTACAATATCAAAATCTAAACTTTTAGTTTTGAATAATCCTTTTTTTAAAAAACCATTATTGGTTATTTGTAATTTATCATATTTTGTATATTCGCCACTACTAAATAAATTTGACTTAATTGTATCAGTTGGAATATGATAAAATTCTCTATGTTTATCAATAAAAATATAAATTAATTCATCTTTTAAAACTTTTTTCATAGTAATAGAACTTACTATACTTATCTCATGCTCAAAACTCTGTGCTCCAAAAACTACTGCTATTTTTTTACTCATTTATTTACACTTACCTTTGTAATTTTTTTAATGCTTCTTTAACAATTCCAGATATATCTTTCTGCGTACAAGTTTTCAACACTTTATTTATTTGCTCTTTTTTAAATCCCAAAGATTCTAATGCCATTACAGCTGCTGCTGCATTTTCACCAAAATTATTAGCAGAATCTTCATCTCCTGAAATTACAAAACCACTTAACTCTACTAAAATTCGGCTTGCTCCTTTTGGACCAATTCCTGGTACTCTTTTTAACATAGCAACATCAGATGTTTGTACTATCTGAGCGAAACTACTTGGTGTAAATGTACTGCATATAGCCATAGCAGCTTTGGGACCTACTCCATTAATTTTAATAACAGTGTCAAAAAGTTTTTTTTCATTAGTATCCAAAAAACCATAAAGATTATCACTCTCTTCTTTAAGTATTTGTGTTGTATGCAATTTTACCATATCTGTAATTATTGCAGAACTACAATTTATAGATACAAAAACTTCGTAAGTTAAACCTTGCACATTTACATGAATAACTGTTGGCTCTTTTTTTACTACTTTACCTTCAATTCCGACTATCATTTCTTTTATTCTTCTCTTTTTATAAATTAATTAATTATTACTCGTATTCTTATTGTACCATATAAATTCTTTAAAATGCACTTAGTGACAATTTTCATTCTTTTATCCCTTAAATAATCTATATATTAATTAACTTATTGTAGAATTTAAAATAAATAATAATTTATATTTTAAAATAAAGGTTAGAAGTATGTTACATAAAAAAGAAGATATCATTATACAGCTGTGTGAAGTTATAGAAGAATCAGAAAAAATGTCAATTGAAGTTATGGATCATCTTGATATAATACTCACAAAACTTAATTCTTTAGCGGATAGTAAGGACTTAAAAAAT
>Ga0193961_1000146_pt1 | contig 27681 bp, 20 predicted proteins | sample FB_4_MG_FD_140371 | JGI IMG/M metagenome (GOLD analysis project Ga0193961, IMG submission 140371) | Microbial mat bacterial communities from the Broadkill River, Lewes, Delaware, United States - FB_4_MG | ecosystem: Environmental > Aquatic > Freshwater > River > Microbial mats | place: USA...
TCATCGTAACAACATGGCTATCCAAAATGGCTATCCAAAAATTCGAATCTCACAATCGCTTTAATAATCATTTGCAAATAGTATTAGTTGTCATTAGAATCGCGCTTTTGGTTACTCAGCGTAACAATACCTGCTCTGGCTTGTTTTTTAAACGCTATCGCAATGGTATAGATAGTATAGATAAATGATGCCGATCTAATCGGTGATGGCCAATCAGCAGCGTGATTTAATCACGGTATTGATGGTGCATTTCACCGGCTATATTCGTTAATTATACCCATAAGCTTTAAGTGTCTATTTATTTACAGGTTACAACAGGCTACAAGTTATAACAGTTTAAGGATTAAGGCTGAGTAAAAATGATAGCGCACAAGGTAATATCTACGTGCACATTTTTAAGGGGGTGATTACAACGTGAAAGCTCATTTTATACCCGTTTATTATTTAGTAAGCGCCGCAGCAATAGCACCTGTTTTGGCACAAGCTGCCGATACGTCGACATCACTTGATTCTATGATTGTTATTGGCAAACAAACCACTTTTAACAACAGTGATTTAGCCGGCGCAGTCGATGCCATTGGCCGTGATGAATTAGAATATGAGCATGTTGATGACACGATGGAGCTGTTCTCTAAGGTACCAGGGGTATCTTTTTCGCGTTATAACCAAGGGGTGATCAATACGGATATTTCTATTCGCGGCTTTGCCGGTGATGGCTCTAGCCCCCACGCTAAATTACTTATTGATGGTATTCCCTCTAATTTGCACAACGGCTATAGTGAGCTTGATCAATTATTCCCCTTGGGCATTGACTCGGTTGAAATCTTTAAAGGTACTAGTGATGCTCGCTATGGCCTACACAATGTTGCGGGTAACTACAGTGTGTCGAGCCGCAGTGATACGGATGACAATGAACTTGAAGTCACCCTAGGCAGTTTTAACACCCGCGAAGTACAGGGCTACTATGGCGCTAAACAAGGCAAGCTCACCCATAATTACTTTTTAGGCTATCGTGAAAATGAAGGCTTTCGTGACCATACCGACCTAGAAAAATATACCGCCTCTGGCCGTTGGTTTTATGATGTCTCTGACTCAACATCTATCGGTTTTATTGCGCGAGTCTCGCGTTATAAGGGGGATGCACCGGGGTATTTATCCAAAGAAGATCGCCGCAAGCGTACCTCGGCGGCCAGTTTTGCCGACCAAGACGGCGGCGATAAAAAGATTCGCCATTTTAGTGTGCACCTTAATACGGCACTCAGCGAATCCGTGGATTGGTCGCTTAAAGTGTATCAACAAACGTTTGAGCGCGAGCGCTGGGTGCGTTTTAGCGAGCTAAACACGCTTCAAAACCGCTATGATGATCAAGATCACTCAGGCATTATCTCAGTACTACATTGGCAACTGAACGACGATTGGCGCTTAAGTTGGGGGGCTGATCTTGAGTTCCAAGATGTGGTTGAGCAGCGCTTTGGAACACTAGGCCAGAGCCGACGGCGCGACAGCGCTAATGTGATTCGTGATCGTCACTATGATTTTGATACAACAGGCACCTATATAAAAATTGACCACGAATTGAATAGTCTCTTTCGCTGGAATGCCGCCATTAGGGTTGACCGCCTCGATGGTGACTTTGACCAGTTTGATGCTCTTGGTAATGTCGAGAGTCGCGATATTTACGATTTTGGTAGTATCGTGCAACCTAAAGTTAACCTGTTTTTATCACCGCGCAGCGATGTAACGCTATTTGCCAACTATGGGCGCAGCTTTCAGCACCCCTTTGGTGCTAGTGCTTATGCACCAGCTGGTACCGATACCGGTGCGCAGGATGTCTCTATTAACGATGGCTGGGAGATCGGCGGGCGCTGGATGGTCTCAGAGAACATTGAGTTGCGTTTATCCCACTGGCAGCAAAAAGCCAAAGATGAGCTTGTGAATACCGATACTGGCCAAGAAAATGTCGGTAAAACTGAGCGCAAAGGCTTTGATCTAGGTCTTAACTGGTCGGTGACTGAGCGCCTGTATGTCTGGGGCAACTATTCAACCACCGATTCTAAAATAGTGAACCCCGATAGCAGCGACGCCGCCAATATCGGCAATGAGTTGCGCAGTATCGCTGATTTTACCGCATCAGTAGGTGCCAATTACGATATCACCTCAGCGCTCGTTGCCCGTGTACATGTCGATGCGCAGGGTGATTACTATGTCAACGAAGAAAATAGCGGTGGTAAGTTCGGCGACTATACACTGGTTCATGTGGGGCTTGATTATGAAACTTCATGGGGGGGTGTCAATGTGCAGGTCAATAACCTCTTCGACGAATTTTATGAATATGTCTTTGATTTAAACGGTGACGGCACGGGTACGATTCATTCACCCGGCGATGGTATTAATGCGAGTGTTTCGCTGAGTTATAAGTTCTAAAGACCTTAGTGTTCATTTATCAGTACTTCATTTATAGCCGCCTCGTTATTGACAATAGCGAGGCACGACAGGCCCTATTTGTTTTACTGCTTATTTTACTCTTGCCTCGGTGGCTTATGTGAAAATACTCACCCCTTTATTAATCATCGCATTGATGTTTGCTTCTTACTCTAGTTGGGCAAAAGAGCATGTAACAGGTACAGTAAAAGACAACGTAGTAAAAGACAGTATAACTATCGTAGCCCCCTAGGAGATCGGCAGTACCGAGCTATCACAAACCGGTTACATGTTTACCCGTCTGCAAATTGTTGAAACCTTAGTGGGTGTCGAATAAGCAATGGCTACAGGCACCACAAAATGAGTATGGTCAGCAGCTCATCGCGGCTCAACCAGTTAACTACTCAGCGCAGATAAAAGTTCGCGCCGGTAGCCAGCGAGCTGTTGTCAACGCATCAGCCTTAGCGATTGAACGCGAAGGCCGGCGATTAATTCAACCGTTTGATTTAACTATTAATGCCGGTGATGTGATTGGTATTGCAGGCCCCAGTGGTTGCGGTAAAAGTACACTGGGCGATACGCTGCTTAAACTATTAGCACCGGCTAGCGGGCAGGTTGAACATTGTTACCATCAACAGTCACTGCGCTATCAAAAATTATATCAAGACCCGGTGGCTACCTTTCCCAGTGATATCACACTGCAATACCAGCTACAGGCATTTATTAAAAGACACCGTTTAGAGACCACAGCATTACCGGCATTGCTGGATCGTTTGCAATTATCAACCGATACGCTTACACGCTCAGCCCAGTCAGTGTCTGGTGGCGAATTACAACGGTTTTCACTCTTGCGTATACTCTTGCTGGAGCCGCTATTTTTATTTGCCGATGAACCTACATCGCGTTTGGATGTGGTTACTCAACGGCAAACCATTGACTTGTTACTCGATATTGCCCGCCAGAAAAAATGCGGTATGTTATTGGTCAGTCACAATAAGGCGCTATTGGAGAAAACCTGTAGCCGCATTTTTTCTGTGGTTGATTATTGTTTAATAGAATCTTAGTTCAACGACTAAGGCGCTACCTCCACATGGTGAACCCCATGGGGGAAGGGCAGGCGACCTAAGCGTTCCAAATGAGGTGTTTCGCTATCGATCACGCGAAACACCTCAACGCCACCCTCGGCTGTTGTACTGTTGGCATATTCAAAAACACTGACCAGCAAGTGCTCGCCACTCAAATCAAAACTGCCGCCCTCTGGCAGTAGACCGGCAAACGGATAGTCCTGCCGTTTTTTTAGCTTACCTGTTGTAGGGTTGAGCGAAAATAAACTCACACTCGCATCGGGAGTGAAATCAGGCGCACTGGGTAATAGTGCGGTACCGCGCATATTAATTGTGGCGAGTTTTGTGCCATCGGGGCTGATAGCGATACCCTCAGAGGATATATCGCTCAGTGCGCTATCGACAACGCGGTGGTGTGGTGATTTTTGTGTTGGTGTAAATGGTGCCAGTTGTACCACGCTAAGACTCGATGGCGTGGTGGGTAATCTATTAGACAGTGTTGTCGCCTGAAAATTGCGGCCCCAATTAGCGCTAATATAATGGCGCCCGTTTGGTGTGAAACGCCCGACAAAAGGGTCGTTACCCACCGCTACCGGGTCGCCCCAGCGCTGTAACGCTAAGGTATCATTTTGGCTGCTGAGTTTAAAAAAAGCAATCTGATTGCGGTGGTTAAAGTTGATAGCAAGTACGTCGGCTGTGGGGTGCCAATGTACATTGCTGGCAATTAGGCGTTGATCGCCAGTCAGTGCCGGCATATATTTTTTTAAGGCAAAACGCTGGCGATGTTTAAATGTTTTCTGCGTAAAGTCAATGATATCAAGATAGCTGCCGTGATCACTATTGGCGATAACTGCCACCTGAGTAGTACTGGTTTGGCGTACATCTACGGCCTCGGGAAAGGGCAGTGTGGTGATGGTATCGAGCAGGTTCAGGTCAGCGTCTGTAGCGAGGTCTACGGCAAATAATCGTTGGCCTGCCGGCAGAGTATTGAGGCTACGCGACTGGCTGCCACCTTGCCCTCGGGTTTCTATCACAAAGGCGAGACTGCCATCGTTAGTGAGTGTCAAAATCTCAGGCGGTGCCATCACTGAGTTTGATAGGGGTCTGTGTTTGCGTAATACCTTACCATTATTGATATACAACACACTAAGCGTATCACGAAAACCGGCTGATATCGGCGCCAGCTGCTTTGTGTCGTAGCTCTGTGCCAACATATCGCCATCGGCTATGGCGGCAATTTTACCCGCGTTAATGTTGGCGGCAAATGTCGGTATAGGGGGGGTGGTTAAAGGTGTTTGAGGTGCTGATAGCGCAGGGGCACAGTAGCTGATCAGTACAGCACAACAGGCCAGTACACGTAGTTTATAGTGGGTCAATAGTCGCATGATATATTCCTGTGTGGTCACTAAATGGCTTTGCTTAGCCTCTTACATTAAGTGCGTGTCATTATAGAAGTAAGCTGTGATTGATATCCAATTCAAAAATACATCTCTGTGATCGTAAATGACGATCAATCTGGTACACTTTAGTTGAGATTAATGTGAGCTTCGTAGGGGTCTAATGGATATTCGTTCTCTTCAGTGTTTTCTTGAGGTGGCTTCGGTATTGCACTTTCGACGTGCAGCCGAGCGTCTTAACTTATCGCAGTCGGCATTGAGCATGCGCATTCGCACCTTGGAAGATGAAATAGGCGCGCCACTGTTTGAGCGCGACCGCCGGCATGTGGCACTTAGCCCTTCTGGGCAGGCTTTTTTAGAGCCCGCCCGGATTGCGCTAACCAATGCACTGCATGCAAAAGCGCAGGCGCGCCGTGCTGCACGAGGCGAGTTAGGCAGTTTGCGTTTAGGTTTTACGCTGATTGCCTTTTATGGCGCACTGCCTGAGGTTGTATGTGCCTTTCGTGTACGCTATCCAGATATTACGCTTGAGTTGATTGAAATGCCCTCTGGTGCACAGGAGCTGGCACTTGCCGCTGGTGAGCTTGATATTGGCCTCTTGCATCCGCCGTTATCGACCGCCGCCTTAACAACGCGCACGTTACCCCGTGAGCCGCTGGTACTGGCGATTCCGTCGAGTCATCGCTTAGCCAGTCAACCCACCATTGCCCTGAGCGATTTAAAGGGCGAGCCATTTATGATTGCCCCTAGATCCATTGGTTCGCATCTCTATGATCGTATTATTGCGCTGTTTCAACAGGCGGGCTTTAGCCCGTCGATTGTGCAAGAAGTGATGCCAATGACATCCCTTATTGGTTTGGCCGCAGCGGGGGTAGGGATTGGCTTTGTCACCGAAGGTATGGCAATGATTAATCGCCCTGGTGTCGTTTTTAAACCGCTAGATGAGCCTGTGTTATACCTTGAAAATGCCGTGTCATGGAAGCTATTGTCTACCGTGGGCGAGCGTTTTCTTGAGGTGATTGCAGAGCATTTAATCACATAATCAAACTCGCGCAACTGGCAATTCGCTGTAGTGCTATTGCGCTAGTCAATAACACTACAGCTAAGTTATTACAGATCAAGCTATTACAGATCAAGCTACTACAGATATTGCTTAATCAAAATCATATTTAAAAATCACTTCTAAATAAGAGAGGTCTTCATCGCTACTGGCATCGGCATCAAAGTCAGTGTACTCAATCCACATAGAGGTATTAGGCCCTATTTTATGGTTGTAGCCCAAGGTGAGCAGGGTGGGCTCTGGTGCATCATCCTCAGAGGCTGCCTCTATATGGGCATAAAAGCCATAGGCAATGAAGTTGGCTGTAATACTGGATTTATCCTCGCCACTGGCTTGCTCTTGTATTTGATAGTTAGTCGCCCAAGTGACAGGCCCGGCCTTGCCCGATGCCGACAGTGCATAAATGTCTTCTGTATTATCACTGCCAAAACCAATATAGCCGGCGCCGAGTTTAACCGGCCCAACGTTATAGGCTAGCCCAAGTTCGGTCTCATCGATATCTTCATTGTCAGGTCTGGTATCATCGGGGTCGGGGGTACTGGTATCAAGCTCGGTACTCTCTCCATCTAACACAAGGGTTGCGCCATAGCTAAAATCGCCATAGCTACCTTCATAACTAATACTTTCACCCGTGCGCCCACGAAATTCAACCATGGATGAAAAGCCCGAGCCAAACCAAGGCCAGTCGCCATCGCCTACAATAAAATTATAAAAGGTGTGGTAGGTTTGGCCTAAATAGATTTTGCCAAAGTCGCCTTTAATGCCGACAATACCGTGCCTTATTCGATCATTAATACCATTGGCATCATCGTTACTGTTGCCTTGATTGGCGGCATCTATTTGCCACTCATAACGGCCAAAAGCGGTTAGGCCATTGGGTAGCTCTGTACTTGCCTTAAGGCCAATGCGTGAAAAACGGCTAACGAGATCGAGTGTTGTTTCATCGGACGAGCTAGAGTCATCCTGACTGACAACACCAATGCGCAGTGATCCATAAAAATCAATATTAACATCCGCTGCATTTGCGCTTAACGGTACGCCCAGAGCACAAGCTATTGCAATAGCATTTTTTTTAAAACTCATATTTCACCCCATAGTTAGTATTTTATTTAGTGCCAAATAACAATTTACTGAACTTAAACTTGGGGTGTATTCTGTATGCGGCATCGATCTATAGTAAAAGCGACATTTTATTTATAGAAAAGCTAAATAGCCTAAGTGATTGTACGATGAGAGACGTTAGTTGTTTTTTTATTGCTATGTATTAATAATTTTAATGGGTTTCATCACAAATTGCTTGCCGTAAATATTAAACTAAATTGTTGTTAAATATAGAAGGGTTAATTTTTTTACAGGCATAACCACGTAGTTAATAGCGTGCGCAATAAACAGATTCTGTAAAAGGGCAGGGTGAATAATGGGGGTGAAAAAGCAAAGCGATAAGAAATCACTCTGCTAATAGGTGGCAGTAAGTGTAAAAATAATTAAGAGTCTATTTTTCGTTGATATCCTCGTATCTATTACTATGTGATATATTGAAAAATCTGCTATTGAATTAGCGATGCACCGTGACACTTCCATAACTGGGTTCGTTTTGAGCCATTTTTAATAGACCACTGGGTGTTGGTTTTTTTGCCAGTAATAAAGGTTTTGTCGCTACCGATTGCTCAGCAAGTTTATGTTCGGTGGTATGTAGTGTGCTTTTTTCCGCTTGGCCACGCTCTTCTCTCGGAGGTATACCCATATGACGTCGATAACACTTACTAAAATGTGGCGTTGATACGAAACCACAGGCTGTGGCGACATCAATAATAGATAGCGAGGTTTGTTTAAGTAGCTGGCGTGCACGGGCTAAGCGTAGCCGCAGATAATAACGCGATGGTGTACAGTGCAAATATTTTTGAAATAGCCGTTCTAACTGCCGACGAGAGGTACCCACATAAATGGCCAGTTCATCTAAGGCTATCGGCTCTTCAATATTAGACTCCATCAGTGATACCAGCTCGACCAGTTTAGGTTGAGTACTACCCATAGCATACTTCATTGGGATACGTTGGTAATCATCCTCAGAGCGAACGCGATCGCAAATAAGCATATCAGAAATAGCAGCCACTAATTCGCCGCCGTGTTGTTGTTGAATCATTGTCAGCATCATATCTAACGGTACTATACCGCCAGAGCAGGTTAATCTGTCTTTAGATAGCGAGTACAATCGATTATTGTTGTTCACTTTTGGAAAGTTTTCAGTAATCGATGCCATACATTCCCAGTGAGTGCTGCACTCTTGGCCATCGAGTAGGCCTGCGGCAGCTAGAGCATAGGCACCCGTACAAATGCTACCGAGTTGAACGCCTTTAAGGTCGAGTTGTTTCAGCCATTGCAACTGTTGATGGCTGTAGCTGTGGGTTATATCAATACCACCGGCAACAATGACGACATCCAGTGTGACCTGTGCAGCAATACTGATATCGGTAGAGACAATAACCTCATTGCTAGAACTTACAGCATTTCCATCCTCACTAATCGTAAACCATTCGTAGAGCTTATTGCTGGACAAGTGATTGGCCATTCGCAGGGGCTCTATTGCCGAGGCAAGAGCAACCATTGTAAAGTTATTGAGCAATAAAAAACCTATCCGCAGAGAGGGATGTTCTGGGTTGTGTTCATTCATTAATATTCCTCACTAATTATTTCTATTTTTGTAAGCGGGTATTAATTTATTATCTATTAGTTTTTCTTCTGATTCAGAACTGTTTTGCTAATGCGCTGTGAATAAATGCGTCGCTGATACAAGCGGTTACATAGAATGCATTTAAAAATAATATCATCTACATATTATGAATAACTGATTCAATGTTTTCATTAACAACGTACTACTAATAAATTAATAACTGCACTACAGAAAGATACGGGTAATTGCAGCAAAATTCGGGCCGTTGTCATATTACTCATTATTTTTAATCACTAAGCGCATTTTGATAATACTATGAATTAAAATATTATTTTTATTGTTCTATTTTGGTGCTGAAATAATTTTGTTGCGCTAATAATACGCTGTTTTAGTGTGTGAATGATAGTGCTAGATAACATTAAGGTGTATGGTTTTTGATAGCGTGTTAATCACCGCTTATATTCAATAAAAAATCGTTGCTACATAAAGTAGAACTATTGCTGGTGAGAACTTATGCAGGTGTTGCTGAAAGCTCATAAGGCTAATGCTAGTTGATGGTGTCGTTGAAAGCTCATAAGGCTAATGCTAGTTGATGGTGTCGTTGAAAGCTCATAAGGCTAATGCTAGTTGATGGTGTCGTTGAAAGTGAAGTTGGTATGTGATTTTATCGCGTGTCTATATCACACTGTACCACATTGTAATATTAGCTATCACACAGTAATGCCGATCATACAGTAACTGCGATCGGATCGCGAAAAAAACGTGCGTTTTCATAATACAATGTTTAGCAAAAGAGAAATAGAACCAGTTGGCAGTGTTGATAAGACCAGACTCAGTCTACAAGCAATAAATTATCAAGTATTCGAGGTTAATCAGAGGTTCCTATAAGTAAATCGCGGCTACTGACAAGGTGATGGTGTTTCAGTTATCACTATCACTACAGTTTTAATCACTGGCTTTTGAGTCTCACGTTCTTGACCAATTATCCTATCGCTCTTTGAAAAGAGGTGAGCTTTTTTTATGCCCTAGTTTTTTATAGATAGCGGTGATAGTGGTGTTCGTATTGCTCACTTTGTTGTCAGTATTTTCATCGCCAAATAATTCGACCATCTCATCGCGAAATAATGCTTCAATATCAACATTGTTGTCGGTTTCACTGGTCGGGTCGAAATCTGGCAGTGCCTGTTCTGGTACGGCTAACAAAAAGTCTTCTTGACTCTCTAGTGCCGAGTGGGGGAGATGTCTTAAATTAATGATAATCAATACTAGTAATAGCCCACACGCTAATGCAAAACCTAAAAAGAGTGCCTCTGGTGAGAGTATTTCCATCGCTTTACCGTAGGTAAATGGCCCAATAATACTGCCCACACCGTAGCTTAAAATTAATGCGGAACTGGCTTGCAAGCGCAGGTGGCTATCAATGCGGTCATTGGCAATCGCGATACCTGTAGAGTAGCTATTGGCAAGAATACCCATCAAAACAGCGAGCATCACTGTGCGCACAGTGATATTTTGCTCGACCAGTAAGCCACTAGCAAGACTGAGCAGTGCAATACTGGCCACAATGCCAATAAGGATATATTCGCGGCGGTATTTGTCGCACAGTCGGCCAATAGGGAAGGCAAATAGCATTGCCAACAGTACAGACAGCGCCATGATATGCGAAATTTGCTCAATACTGATCCCCGTCATTTTGCCAAAAACAGGAACTAAGCCATAATAACTGCTCAGCAGCATACCTGAGAAAAATACAGTAGTAATACCCAGTGGCGATTGACGATACAGTTGTGATAGTGACATGCGCTCGCTCACCTCTATTTCAGGCGAGCTTAACCCCGATGCCGAGACAGGTATTACAGAGGCCATTAATAATAAGCCACAGAGAATAAATGGAGTCATGCTCAATGGGTCAATAATACCAACAAGCAGTTGTGCCGCAGTGGCCGCTAAATAGAAAATAATTAAATAAATTGAAAATAATGTACTGCGGTTATGATTACTGGCGACGGCATTGAGCCAGCTTTCAATAGTAATAAACAAGCCAGCTGCCCCAATACCGCCGATGATACGTAAGCCTGCCCAAAAATAGAGTGAGTCGATCAATGGGTAACTGATGGCGGCCATGGCGGTGATCGATGTCGATACCGCCATAGCGCGTATATGACCCACACGGGCGACTAAACGGCCGCAATATAGTGCACCAATCACAAACCCTACGGCATAGAGCACCATAACCTGGCCTGCCACTGACGGTAAAACACCAGTGGCTGCAAGGCGAACACTGAGCAGTGTAATCAAAAAAGAATTGCCCGCTTGTAGCAGCGCAAGACTTAAAAATAGTGCAAACAACGAGATAAGTAGTAAGCGCATTGGCGTGTATCACCGTGGGGATCATTAACTGACCTGTACAGGTTATACAGGTGTCACTGAAGAGATCATTAAACGACTGCCCACGATAACAGAAACAGTTCAGAGAAAAATACTTATTTGGCGTAAAAAATCAGTCGTTTATGCTGTGTGAACCGTCACTAATCATACTGTGATATATGTAGTGTCGTCCGTGTTAATCAATGGTTATCTGTGTGGTAGTGTTCAACCCGTTGGCGCAAACGGTCCAATTCAGTTAAAGCACCGGACAGTGATGTGTCGCTTTGGTTCTCATTTGTGTCAATTTGACTCCATTGCAACGCCATTTTCTCAAAGGCGAGTAGGGCCTCGGTATTGTGGTTAAACAACTCAGTGATTGAGGTTTGCTGTTGTTCAATCATTGTTGCCTGTTGCGCAGCGACAGCAGCCTGCGTATTGGGGAGCTGTGTGTCTGTGCGGACTTTTGTGAGCACGATTATCTGGCGCAAATTATTAATAACCCCAGAGAAAACGGCCTCAGTGCTATTATAATAGCGCGAGTAGGTTAATTCATTGGCATTTAAGCGCTGGTTGAGTACCCAGTGTAATGTGCAAAAGCGCTCAATCAGTGACGTAAGTTGCGAAAGCCCTTGGGACTGCTTGTTATCGATTAAATCAAATTCTAGTGTGCGTACTGTTTTAGCAAGCTCGGGGCTTATCGGTAACAGTTTTGCCCAAGCTGTCGACATCTGCTCAATAGAGAGTTTGCTAATGCTCATTGAGCTTAGTGCGCTAAAGGCCGCTTTAATATTGTCCAGTACCTGTTGGCGTTCATAGACCCAAGCGGTGTAACTCAGTGGGAATATAGTGAGCCCTGCGCGCTCAAATATTTTATAGCGCTCCAGGTGTAAGACATCTTCACTCTCACCAGGAAAACCAATAATATCAATGGCAATACTGTGTGATTCATACATAGCGACTAAATCCATCGGGATACCCGCAATAGGGTAATTGCGCAATACTTTCATGCCTTGTTCATGCAGTGCATCACACAGTGAGACAATATTCGCATCGCGTGCCTCATGGGTTAGATTATATGTAGTGTGTTGTTGTTGGGATTGACTGATTTCATCGATAAACTGCGTCAAGAGATTATTGCTGGGCATATGCTCCAACACTGTTGACAAAAAAACGAATTGTAAATCGCGCGCGCGCGTAATGGCAACATTAAAGACATCCCCCTTATTTAAATATTGGTAAGTGCCTCTACTGGCTTTTATATCGACACCACAAGAAAGCAATATAATATCGCGCTCTTCGCCTTGAAAGGTATAGGGCGTACCGGCGCGCAGTTTATGTGCGGCAATCGTGTCGACATCAAAGGTCTTGGCAAGAGTTTTTTGTAGTTTTTCTGCCTGATCGCGAAAAAATGAAATTACACCGATAGATAGCTTATATTCAGCCGGCATCTTTTTTTGTTCGGCTACCAAGGTGGTTAATTTGGCTATAATCGCATCGATCTCACGCTGGTTAATGCCATTTTTACGCGTTGCGTTTTCTACCGGTATTAGTTCTATACAGGTCTCGGGGTTTAACAGAGGTTTTTCTGTCATGATGCGCAGTTTGCCGCCATAAAACATCCGGTTACTAAAATTGATAATGCCGGGTAGGCTGCGGTAGTGCTCATCGAGCATGACAATATCTTGCTGTGAGGTAATGCTCTGGTCAGCGTAGTCGATCATACTGTTATCGCGGTAGTTAAGCTCGATGCTGGAGTCACTCAGTGCATTTTTTTGTGCAAGTATTGCTTGTTTTTTCCCGGAGAGAAAAGAGATATGGCGCAGTTGTTTAGGGTCACCAACAATAACAGCGCGTTTGGCACGCTGTAGTGCCGGTAGGCAAGAGGCGATATCACATTGTGTCGCCTCATCGATAATCACCAAATCGAATAATTCTTTTTTTAATGGCAGTGTGCGGTGTAGCGACGCCAGTGAACACAGCCAAATAGGCAGTGCTTTAAGTAGTGTCGAATAGTTGATTTCGGCAAAGCGTGTCTCTTGTGTTGCCGAGGTGCGTGCACGAATAGCACTGTTAAACTGCATCAACTCTTGGCGATGGCGATTCAGTACAGTATGCAGTGCTGATAAATAGGTATTGTTAATATGTGTTGAAAGCGTGCTCTCACGCTTAGCCTGGTGTTGCTGTATCGCGGTGAGTAATTCGTATAATAGGCCGTGCTTTTGTAGCCGGTTGCGCTGTCGCCAGAGTTTAAAGCGCCGAACCAGGTTAAATTGTTGATCCGTGTGCTTTACTTTATCGAGGTAAATGCCATCACTAACGGCTGATGCTGAGAGAGTTAAAAATTGTTTTTCCGCTTTGTGGATTGTTCGCCTTAGTGCGGCTAACTCTCGTTTGAGCGATGGGCCTGGCTTTTCAAGGCCAATGCCTTTGGTAATATTGTCAATATACTGTTTAAGGTAGCGGTGATAATCCTTTGTTCCCGCTCTAATAATTGCCGCCGCAGATAAACCCAATTGCTCGATTAATTTCTGTTGAATGACATCAACCGCGTATTCATTTTGCGAGACCACCAATACCGATTCACCTTTCATAAACCGCTCTAGTACCATGCACGCGATGGTGTAACTTTTACCCGTACCCGGTGGGCCAATCAGCAAGCTGAGATCTTTCTCGGCGCCATTGTGCAGTGCCTTTTTTTGCGCATCACTCAATAGCCCTGGAATATTATCGAGCTGGCATGGGGTAGTGCGAAAGCGAGCAGTAGAGGGTTGGTGCAATAAAGTGGCCAGCGGTGTTGACACTGATTCAGCATCGGCCAGCATGTTTAACTCATCGATAATGCCTCTGGATGTTTGTGAGCGCTTGGCGAGCAAGAGTGCGCCACCGGCCACAATAGAGATACCTTTGGCAGTGGCCTTGCGTTTAATAGACTCAAGCTCTTGGGGTGATGTTAGATTATCAACAATGTTTATATCCAGCGCGCGCTCATTGTGGGTTTGTAGCACGGCGGCGATGTTTGCTGGGTTGTGAAAATCACCGGTATCAAATAACGTCTCTAATGCCAGTAATGCGTCTTTGTCATCGATCAATTGCGCGAGTAAAGGGGTATTCCACTGGGCGCTGGTGCTATCGAGCTGCAATTGAAGGTGCGGCCCATGCCATTCAAGCGAGGCTTGAAACATGACCAGTGGTGCACATAAGCGTTTTGCCCGCCCCCCAAGCCCTTGCGAGACAGGCAGTAAGCCTGTTAAAAAGTGGTGGCCATACAGCAGGGTTTTTTCACGCCGATAAGTGGTGATAGCACTGTGCAGTGGCTCGCCATAGTGAGGTTCAATCGCCAGTTGCTGCTCGCGATGTAACAGCGTCAGCGTTTGGGTATTATGTACTTGTAGAAATTCATTTTGTGTTGCATAAATATCCCACAGGCTTTGCTCTCGGTTATCTGCCCGATAGCAGTCGTTAAAATATTCTATGAATGGCGAATGCATTGTGCGGTTTAGTCCATGACAGCAGCGGTTCAAACATCCAGCACAATGTGTTCGTGTGCATTCTCTGCGGATTTAAGTTGTTCAACACGCTCGCCCATCGAGGCGGTTAGCTGGCTCATTTCATCAATCGATTGGCTCATTTGTGGCAGTGCTTCACGTCGAAAGATACTCATATCATGCAGTGCGCTATCGACATCAGCAAAGGCGGCTTTGAGCTTGTCAACGTTAAGCTGAGCACTCGATGCCTGTTTATGAATATCTACCCCTTGGGTTTTAAGCTTGCTGGCGGTTTGCGCGAGTAAATCATCGGTGGTTTTATTAATTGCTTCAACACCTTTGAGCACCTTCTTTTGGGATTGTAAGGCCAGTGCCAATGTTGCTGCGATATTGAGCGCACTCACGGTTACATTGAGTGAGCGTGAAACCCCTCGAATAAGCTCCCGGTTGTTGCGCACAATAACCTCGGTGGTCAGTATGCCTTGCTGATTAACGGCGAGTTGTTGTTGTAAATCAAGAATGCGCTGGCGCAGTGGAAACAAAACATCCTCTTCGATAAAATGCTGCTGTGCCTGTTCAAGTGTTGTATCTTCGGCAAGTTTGGCGGTGATTTTTTTATCCAGCAAACTACCCAGCTCGATATAGTGCTCAAGCTTAATAGTGAGCTCACGCATAGTGAGCTGATCATCTTTGAGTGTGGTGTTGTCGCGTTTTAATTGTTGCTGGCCATCTTCTAAGCTTTTAACAATTGTCTGAATTACACCTTCAACGCTTTGATATTGAGCAAACCAACGCGATAAAGGGGTGCCAATACCGGGGATCATAGAGAGTAATCGTCTAAGTGTACCCATATCAAAATCGAATCGATCAGGGTTAATTTTAGCGGTGTTTTCTTGCAGGGCCAGCAGAGCATTAGCCACCTCGCCGCCGTCTTCGGCATCGTTAACGAGCTTGGACATAGGCTGTTTTAATAGTGCGCTGCGCTTGTAGATCTCTCTTTGTACATCAGCACCAAGCTCGCGAATGCTCATGGCCTTTTGTTGCTGAGCGCGTACTTCAGTGGCATCAAGTGCAAACAGCGTGGTGACTATTTGATCTGACTGGGTGTCCAAGCCGGCTGTTTTTTGATCGGTGTTGGCACTTTCGTCCAAGTGAATCTTATCGTGTGTTTGCACCACTAACTTTTCGCTCATGCTTTTACTTCCTTTTATCTTATCAATAATCGCGTAACGCGCAATAATACCTGAAAATACTGGAGCGATACTAGCATAAGGTGTCTGTGCTCGTGTGAGCTTAAGTGGGTAGTGATCTATTTTTACAAGCATCTGCCCCTGTTTTGCTGGCCAGGCTGTGAATAACGTCAACTAAGAGAGTGATTGCTAACCTTGTGGCCTAAGCAATGTATGGTTAGGTGTCATTTGCTCGGTAGCACCACTGGCTTTATTAGTAGAGAGTAGTTTAATGGCTAGGTGCAACTATATTCAACATATGCAATGTTCAATATATGCTCAATACGGTGAGCTTTATTTATTTGCACCCCAAGGGGATTGCCGCTCAAATGTCGCAAGATATAAATGCTCAACCTTGTCTCTGGCCCACTGGGTTTTGCGTAAAAACTTAAGCGATGATTTAATTGATGGGTCGCTTTTAAAGCAATTGATATTGATCTGTTGTGCCAACCCATCCCAGCCGTAATGCTCCATTAGCCTTGTGACTACCGTCTCAAGTGTAATGCCATGTAGTGGGTTATTTGGCTGTTGGTCGCTCATTGTTATATACCGTTTTGATTGATGGTAGACTTTTTTGCATGTCTCTGGCGATTAATAGTAAGCAATACGGGTGTTAGATAATAAGGCTGCAAGATGACTATAGTATGCGTTGATTCGTTGTAGGGGCAACACTGTTTTGTGCCTGATTTCCTCCAGGGTAGTTGTTGTCGCCTGCCGTTTGCCCAGCAAAAAGTAATTGGCAGGCTAGCGACAATAATCCAAAAAATATCACGGAATACTTTGTTTTAAACAACGTAAAAGGCATAGATTCACCTGTGAAATTTATATGTACTCGGTGTTTAAAAACCAACAGGCTGAAACCTCTAGGCTGGCTTTTTTCGGTAATATTTTTCCATTCCGTTAAGAATATTACGCAATAATTGATCTCGGCACTCGCGGTAATTTTTATGATCCGGGCGCCTAAACAGAGCGCTCAATTCATGTTTACTTAAGATAAATTTATTTAGCTTAAGCATGGCCAGCAAATCATCGGTTTGTAAATTAAGAGCAATCTTTAATTTGCGCAGTATTATATTGTTGTTCAGTGTGGACTCACATTGCGGTGTGTTGTCGCTGCTTGCACCTCTGTTTTTAATAATTAATCCATTGAGAAAGCGGGCAAGTTTTTCATCGTCGCACAAGATAAACCCAGGTTCGCCTTCGCGTGTTAACCACGTGGCTAATTCGGGTTTGCTGCCCTCATGACCGCCGAGCTTAAATATAGACAGCATCAGTGGATCATTAAAATCAAAGATATAGCGCACCCGGCGCAATATATCATTGTTATTGATAGCTACCCCTCCCGTGCTGGTGGTTTTTCGCCGACTTCAATGGCTCTTGGTGTAATTTCTACATAAATGGTCATGATGTTGTTGGCAACCAGTTCATCAATATGTTTTGTGAGTGATCCAACATGCACCTCAACAGCGGTTTCTTCTGATTGGCCAAATTTGCAATCGAACCCCCAAGAGGTAGTGCCATAGGGAAGGGGCTTTTTGCGCTCTTTTTTGAGGTATTTTTTAATGTCGTGTTTAACGGAATCCACGACGCGTGGCACTTTGATTCTAGGGTGTTCTAACTTAAAGGTTCTTTTCATTGGGGTCCTGCTGGGGTGGGCAATCACGGTATGCTAGCGTTTATCGGGTCGGGCACAGTTTGGTCGAGCCTAGCTTAGTCGGGCATAGTATAGTGTTTATCGGTTAGTTCTGCCATGACTTTGAGTATTAACTGAGGTCGCGCCCGCAGTGTTTGCTGTGCTGCTCAATATACACAAGCAATGCGCGCGGGGCATTGCTCGGGTGCGCTGTGTCTTTTTCAGGGCTAACCCCCTTAGAATTGCCTCTTAGCGCATTGGCATACTGAGTATGTGCATACCGTCGCCAGAGGGTAGTAAGTGATGTGCCGGCTATACCGATTAATGCTTGAGTGGCAGCTAACAATACAATACTAAAGACCCTCGGTGCCTTCTTCTTTTAACTCCATATACAGTGTGCTAATCAAACCTTGTACTTTAATCGATTGTTTGGGGTATTCCCCTCGGTGTAAAAGCTCATCTGCTTTGCTCTCTTGCCCTTGATCTTTCAGGCGAATAATAGAGCCTGCGGCTAAATGAAAACTGGCGTGCGCCATTTTTAGTTCACTAAATGTAGGTGATTGCCCATACTTTTGAGCGCCTGTGTTGTTGATCCACTTGCCTAATACACATAAATCATCGCGGCAGACATCTTCATGATTGAGGGTTTCGGTCGATATATCGTTGAGGTAATTTGATAGTCGGGATTTCCATTGCTGATGGGATTCAATAGCGCCTAAAAAATCCAGGTTATCAAGGATCATGGCTTCTCTTTCTGTCACTTCAAATGTTTGCTGGTTGACTTCAAGGTTGGTATTGTTGTCTGACGATTTTATTAATTGATGTAACCAGCTAAAGATGCTCATACTAATTCCTTAATAATAAATATTGCTTAATAGGGGCCTTTTACGTTATCGCAACAACGCATCACTGTGATATTCTCACACTGTTTATATAGGCATATTTTACAGCCGTCTATAAATACCTTGCATCAATTGCCTTGTAGGCTTTGGCCGTTTTATTTGTCTCACCCGCTTTTATGTCAATAGAGTATAGCTGCCTCCCAGTGTTTCGCATTAACCGTGTTTTACATTAGCAGTGTTTTACGTCAATAGGGTATTGCATAAAAGTGCGGCCAAATATTGCTGTAATGTGCTTTTTGTTTTGTTTTGTGTCAATGTGTTTTTTGTAAAAAAGTTATAAGTGTTACCACTACTATTGTCTATTGTAAAGTGGTGGGCACCGTCATTGTCGAGCGCTTTTGTCAGTGCTAATGAGCAATTAAACAATACCAATCAATATATTTAAGATAATAAAATTTTTTGGTTGTAAAGAATTGAAGGTGTTAAAAGTGATGGGTTGTTAAAGCACTATTGAGCAACTTGATATTGTGGCTTTGGTGTTGGTGTGGGTATTAGCACTAGTGTATTGATGTTGCTGTATGAGTTGTTATTGCATTGGTGGTTGTATTCTCCGTGTTGCTCTCAAAAGGGTGCCGCCGCAATTGAGAGGCCTGCGCGCTAGCTTAGCGCCAGATTATGAAGTGGCGCTTGCAAATAGCCAGTCAGTGGTGGTGGTGGTTCCACATTGCTCGCACTGATAGCCCGGTAGCTGATCGACACCAGCCTGAAACCCAGGATCAGAAAGGGTAGTGATAAAGGCTTGAATATCGTCGTCCATTTCGGCCTCTAGCGGATAAGCCCATAAATAGTGCTCTTTGATTACCGGGGCAAACCCTAGCCCAAAACGCTGGGCTGCTGCCTCGATACCAAAGCCAAGGTCGGCCATGCCTGAGGCGATATGTGCTGCAATTGCCGAGTGAGTATACTCTTGGTTTTCATAGCCTTGAATCATTGTCGCATCGATATGTTCATTGCGCAGCAGCTGCTCTAAAAGCTCTCGTGTACCTGAATTGTGTTGTCGATTAATAAAGCGCAAACTGCCATTGCTTAAACTGTGAATACCCTCTATTTCATGGGGGTTGTCAGCAGGGAAGATAAGGCCTTGCTGACGTGTGACAAAACGAATAATGCCAAAGCGTTGCGGGTCGAGTAGCTGTTGATAGCGCTGTTGTTGTGAGGCAATACTCATACCGATTGGCTGGTGAAAGCCCGCAATGCGGCAACGGCCATCATTGAGTGCCATTAAGGCATCTTGCGGCGCATGGTAGTGTATTTCAACTTGGTAATCGCCCGCAAATTGTGTCATAAGGGCCACCGCATAACCATGGCTTGCATAAATGCGCACGACCGGTGTGTGGTTGGCCATAGCACTTTGCAATTCCACATTAAGCTCTGTCGCCAGACTTTCCATTTCAGGGTGCAGGCGCGCCTCAATGCGTTGATTGCTCCACAACAGTTTTTGCCCTAATGCGCTAAGTTGAGCGCCGCGGCCTTTTTCCATTAACACCAGTGCGCTGTTAAAAAAGGCCTTACTCTCATTGAGTAGATTCCAAGCGTGACGGTAAGAAAGCCCACATTCTTTTGCCGCCGTTGTCAGGCGCCCACACCGGTTAATCGATTCTAGTAATGGCAGTACCATCGGGTGAAGCCGCTGGCCCTGTGGGTCTTCAAAATCCCAACGCGGTTGTATTTTAATATGCATAAAAAAACATATTCCTGTGTATTTTTGCCTATGTTAAGGTGTGTTTAATACAGCTTAACAATAATTTGCAGCAATTAATAATAAAAATAGGCAATTTATTGCATATATAAAAATCTCCACTATTACTATCAGCGCTTAGTCGACATAACATGAATAAGGCAGACCTATGAGCGATACGCATACTAGCACTTTACACCCAGAGCCCCACAGCAACGATACCGCAGATACACTGGATGTTGCGCATACCGATGCCGATGTGGCCGAGCATATCGAGCAACACAAAACCCGCCCCGGTCCACTGTTACCGATATTACACGCAATACAAAATGACCTAGGTTATATTCCTGAACGCGCCATCCCCACGATTGCGAAGCACCTTAATCTGTCGCGTGCCGAGGTGCATGGGGTAGTCAGCTTCTACCATCACTTTACTATGGTGCCTAGAGGCCGGCATATTGTTGAGGTGTGTTGTGCAGAGTCCTGCCAAGCAGTTGGCGGGCGCTCCCTAGAGGCGCTGGCAAAAGAAACCTTAGGGCTCAACTGGCACGAGACCTCTCGCGATGGCCAAATCACACTAGAGCCTGTGTACTGTCTGGGTAACTGCGCCTGCTCGCCCTCAGTGCGTGTCGGCAAGCAAATTTTGGGGCGTGTTGATGAGGCGCGCTTTAAGGCGCTCTTAGATGAGCTAACCACACAGCCACTCACACTGCTGCCCTTAGGGGCGACATCACCGGAGGTCAATTAATGTCGAATCATACGAATACTCGCCTTTATATCCCCCGTGACTCTTCGGCGTTATCGATGGGGGCCGAGCAAGTTGCCAGCGCTTTTATACAAGCACTTGGATCCTATGCTGAGAGTGAACCCCCCGTGCAGATTGTGCGCAATGGCTCCCGTGGCCTCTATTGGCTAGAGCCTATGATCGAGGTGGATACGCCGCAAGGGCGGGTCGCTTATGGCCCCGTCGCTGCCGCTGATGTTGAGAGTTTGGTCGCACAAGGCGTTTTCTCTGGCGACACTGGGCACCCTCTCTACTTGGGCCCTACCGATGATATTCCCTTTTTAAAAAAACAACAGCGTCTCACCTTTGCCCGTGCAGGTGTTGTTGACCCTGTAAACCTTGAAGATTATTGCGCAACCGATGGGTACCAAGGTTTAACCCGTGCGTTAACCATGAGCGCCCAAGCATTAGTCGATGAGGTTAAAACCTCGGGCCTGCGCGGGCGCGGTGGTGCGGCCTTTCCCACAGGTATTAAATGGCAGACTGTGCTCGATGCGCCTGCCTCACAAAAATACATTGTGTGTAACGCCGACGAAGGGGACTCAGGCACTTTTGCCGATCGCCTACAAATGGAGGCCGACCCGTTTGGCCTGATTGAAGGCATGACCATAGCCGGTCTCGCGGTAGGTGCAACCCAAGGGTATATTTACCTGCGTGAAGAGTACCCCCACGCCCATGAAATTCTCGATGAGGCCATTCGCATTGCCGAGAGTAATGGCTACCTAGGGGATAATATATTAGGTTCGGGCCAATGCTTTTATTTAGAGGTACGCCTAGGTGCCAAGGCCTATATTTGCGGTGAAGAGACCGCGCTGCTTGAAAGCCTCGAAGGTAAGCGCGGCATGGTGCGCGCTAAACCGCCGATCCCGGCACTGGAAGGGCTTTTTGGAAAACCTACCGTAGTCAACAATGTGCTATCACTATCGACCGTTGCCATTATTCTCGCCAAAGGGGCCGATTACTACAAAGGCTTTGGTATGGGGCGCTCGCTTGGCACTATGCCGTTTCAATTAGCGGGCAACTTAAAATACACTGGGTTGGTTGAGTTGGCATTTGGGGTGAGCTTGAGTGAACTACTCTATGATTTTGCCGGCGGTAGTCGTAGCGGGCGGCCACTGCGAGCCGTGCAAGTAGGGGGGCCGTTAGGCACTTATCTACCAGAATCCCAATGGGATGTCGCGATGGATTACGAGGCCATGGCCGCACTGGGTGCGGTGCTGGGCCACGGGGGTATTGTCGCCTTTGATGATCGCGTTGATATGGCCGAGCAAGCGCGTTTTTCGATGGCCTTTTGCGTGGCTGAGTCCTGCGGTAAATGTACACCGTGCCGTATAGGTTCTACTCGTGGTGTCGAGGTCATCGATCGCATTCGCGCTAATAAAGATCGCGAGAATAATCTCGAATTGCTAACGCAATTATGTGAAACCATGGTGGATGGCTCACTGTGTGCAATGGGCGGGATGACACCCTTCCCGGTGCAAAGTGCACTGAAACATTTCGCTAACGATTTTACTCAATAGGTGAGCCCATGTTGGAATACTTTAACCCTAGAGATACTCTAAACCCCGAATTTGATTACGGCACACCCGCGCCAACAAACGACCCCACACCTATAGCCGATTTAGTGGAGTTAAGTATTGATGGCAGCGTTGTGAGTGTGCCTAAAGGCACCTCAGTATTGCGAGCCGCCGCCATGGCGGGCATTAACATTCCTAAACTGTGCGCCACCGATAGCCTTGAGGCCTTTGGCTCTTGTCGTTTATGTTTGGTGCAAATAGAAGGTAAGCGCGGGTACCCGGCATCGTGTACCACCCCTGTTGAAGCGGGTATGCAGGTTAAAACTCAAACCGATAAAGTGGCCACACTGCGCCGCAACGTGATGGAGATGTATATCTCAGATCACCCGCTAGATTGTCTTACCTGTTCAGCCAATGGCGATTGCGAACTACAAGACATGGCCGGTGTAGTGGGGCTGCGCAATGTTCGCTATGGAAGTGATGGCAATAATCATCTAGCGGCAAAGAAAGATACCTCTAATCCGTATTTCACCTTTGACCCCAGCAAATGCATTGTGTGTTCGCGCTGTGTACGCGCCTGTGAAGAAACCCAAGGCACCTTTGCACTCACCATCTCATCGCGTGGTTTTGAATCAGCGGTATCCCCGGGGCAAGACCAAACCTTTATGGATTCCGAATGTGTCTCTTGCGGCGCGTGCGTGCAGGCATGCCCCACGGCCACCTTAATGGAAACCTCTATTATCGATAAGGGCCAGCCGGATCACTCAGTGATTACTACCTGCGCTTACTGTGGTGTGGGTTGTGCCTTTAAAGCCGACATGAAAGGTGATGAAGTGGTGCGAATGACTCCATGGAAAGGCGGCAAAGCCAACCGGGGCCACTCCTGTGTGAAGGGTCGTTTTGCCTTTGGCTACGCCACCCACGGGGATCGTATTACCACCCCGATGATTCGCGAATCAATCGATACGCCTTGGCGGCAAGTCTCCTTCGATGAAGCCTTTAGCTTTGCGGCTGCGCGCATTCACAACATTCAAGCACGCTATGGGCGCAATGCCGTTGGTGGCATTACCTCATCGCGCTGCACCAACGAAGAAACCTATTTAGTGCAAAAGCTGGTGCGCGCCGCCTTTGGTAATAACAACGTTGATACCTGCGCGCGCGTGTGCCATTCGCCCACGGGCTTTGGCTTAAAAACTACCTTTGGTGAATCAGCCGGTACCCAAACCTTTGACTCGGTCGAAAAGACAGACGTTATCATGGTGATTGGTGCCAACCCAACCGACGCCCACCCAGTGTTTGGCTCGCGAATGAAAAAACGCCTGCGCGAAGGGGCACAATTAATTGTGGTTGACCCGCGCAGTATTGACTTGGTGGATAGCCCGCATATTAAAGCTAACTACCATCTCAAGTTGCGCCCGGGTACTAACGTGGCTTTTATCAATGCGATGGCCCATGTGATTGTGAGTGAAGGGCTTGAGGCTACCGACTTTATTGCCGAGCGCTGTGATATGGACGCCTTTGAACAATGGAAGCAATTTATTGCCGACGAGCGCCATTCACCAGAGGCTAGCGAGCAGTACTCCGGTATTCCTGCGGCAGATATTCGCGCAGCTGCCAGACTTTACGCCACCGGTGGCAACAGTGCCATTTATTATGGCTTAGGTGTAACCGAGCACAGCCAGGGCTCTACCATGGTGATGGGCATCGCCAATCTTGCCATGTTAACCCACAACGTGGGTCGCGAAGGCGTTGGCGTTAACCCGTTGCGGGGCCAAAATAATGTGCAGGGCTCCTGTGATATGGGCTCCTTTCCCCACGAGCTACCCGGCTACCGCCATATTTCAGGTGAGGCAGTGCGTGCACAATTTGAAAAAGCATGGAATGTGAGCCTCGATCCAGAGCCTGGCTACCGCATTACCAATATGCTCGATGCCGCCGTAGAAGGCACCTATAAAGGGCTGTATGTGCAAGGTGAAGATATTGCCCAATCAGACCCTAATACCCAACATGTTGAGCAGGCGCTGCGCAATATGGAGTGTTTAATTGTGCAGGATATCTTTCTTAATGAAACCGCAAAATTTGCCCATGTGTTTTTACCCGGCTCAAGCTTCTTGGAAAAAAACGGGACCTTTACTAATGCAGAGCGTCGCATCTCGCCGGTGCGCAAAGTAATGCCACCCCTGTGTGGCCTAGAAGATTGGCAAGTAACACTGGGGTTATCGGCCGCACTGGGGTATAACATGCACTATGACCACCCCAGTGAAATAATGGACGAGATAGCCTCACTAACGCCGACCTTTAGTGGCGTTAACTACACGCGTTTAGAAAAAGAAGGCTCACTGCAATGGCCCTGTAACGAGCAAGCACCCGATGGCACACCTATTATGCATGTTGATGGCTTTGTGCGCGGTAAGGGCTTCTTTGCACTGACAGAATATGTACCCACCGAAGAGAAAGTGACCCGGCGTTTTCCGCTGCTGTTAACCACTGGGCGTATTTTATCCCAGTACAATGTGGGCGCACAGACCCGGCGTACCGAAAACTCATCGTGGCATGCAGAAGATGTGTTAGAGATACACCCACACGATGCCGAAGATCGGGGTATTAGCAGTGGCGATAGGGTCGCGCTCGCTAGCCGCGCTGGTGATACTCAATTGCGGGCGTTGATTTCTGAGCGGGTGCAACCCGGTGTGGTCTACACCACCTTTCACCACCCTGAAACCGGCGCTAATGTTATTACCACCGACAACTCAGACTGGGCCACCAACTGCCCCGAATATAAAGTGACCGCCGTGCAGATAGCCAAGGTAGCTAACGCTGAAAAATCCTCCCAGTGGCAACAACAGTTTGCGGAGTTTTCAAAAGCGCAAATTGCTTTTTTGGATACACAGCAATGACAGTCGTTTACACTTATAAATAGCCACCGCCTTTAGATGGGTGGCTAGCGGTGCATTAGGCAGGCTTGTCGTAACCAGATACTAGCCCTTCTCAGTGACTGCAATGATGATAAGGCAATAGGGCAATAGGGCAGAGAGAAAATATCAACAGGACAGTATTATGGCGATCAATAAAACACTGACCAAGGCCGATGTAAGTGAGGCGGGTGTAAAGCCCCATGCCATTGTCGTGCGTGGGCCTGATGGCGTTGAAGCAAAAACGGATTTTATTGCCCAGGAAAAGGCCATTGCCATGGTGTATAACGGCATTAGCCATGCAGTTATGATGGCAACCCCGGCCGACTTAGTCGACTTTGCCGTAGGTTTTAGTCTAAGTGAAGGCATTGTCGATACCGTGCAACAGCTAAGAAGCATTGAGGTAATGAGCGGCGAGCTTGGCTATGAAGTACATATAGACATTGCCAGTTCATCGTTTATGCACTTGAAGCAGCGCCGCCGCCAGCTCAATGGTCGATCCGGTTGTGGTATTTGTGGTATTGAATCCCTTGAAGCGGTGCAACCACAGGTGCCAAGGCTCAGCGGTGCACAACTACCGGCTTATGCCGTAGTCGCGAAGGCGATGGCGCAGATGCACATGCAGCAACCATTGCAGGCGCGTTGCGGAGCAGTACACGCCGCCGCGTTTGCCGATATAAATGGCGATACCATAGCGCTGCGCGAAGACGTAGGCAGGCACAATGCACTGGATAAACTATTGGGGGTGATGGCCAGTCAAAACTCTCCATTTGACCACACGCAAGAGAATGCTCATAACAGGGCACAAGGCTTTGTAGTGATCTCTAGCCGCGCCAGTTACGAAATGGTCGCTAAGGCAGCAGGCCAAGCAATTGCCACACTGGTGTCGGCTTCTGCCCCGACAGGTATGGCTATCGATTTGGCAAGGCGTGCCAATATGAACCTGATTGGTTTTGTGCGCGAAGCTCGTCAGGTGATTTATCATCAGGCAGATTTTACCGATAGCTGTACCGACATGAGCACTGACACAAACGCGCCCCATACTAATAACGAATAATTGCTACGCTAAACAGGAGACATCGTCTTGAGTGAAAACGAACTGGGCCACCTTGTTAAAATGGCCAACCAAATTGCCTCTAATATTGGCTTGGGTGCATCACCCGAAGAAGCCATTGCCCGAGTGGTTAACCATATCAGCTTATATTGGGCGCGCCCCATGCGAGAAAAAATCTGCGCTAACATAGACGCCTTTAGTGAAGAGCTAACCCCCACAGCCACACAGGCATTGCTAGAGATTAAAGCGCGGCTGTAAAATAAATACCGGTATTAGTCGCAAACAATAGCCGCGACCTACTGGGTGTACATGGCGTAAGTTAAAGGGTATACCAATAGATTATTGTGCTATGCGAAACACCGCCTCGATTTCAACACTGGCATTGCCCGGCAAGCTGGCACTGCCCACCGCAAAGCGTACATGGCGGCCTCGTTGCTCCCCTAGGGCTTGCACCATAAAATCCGATGCCCCATTGACCACGGCCGGGTGCTGTGTAAAATCGGGTGTTGCATTAACAAACGCCCCTAGCTTAATCAGTTTTTCTATGCGGTTGATATTCTTTAATGCCGCTTTTGCCCGCGCTAGTATGCCTATAGCGCAGTACTTTGCTGCGACTTGGCCCTGTGCTATATCGACACTATCGCCGAGCTTTCCTTGCATAGTATTGCCGCTCAAATCGATAGCAATTTGACCCGAGATAAAAAGCTGATTGCCCTCTATAAGGTAGGGCTCAAAGTTGCCCATGGCCTTGGGGGCCTCGGGTAGAGTGACGCCTAACGCGGCTAATCGTTTTTCTATCGTATTATCGTTGCCGTCATTATCGCTATCGAGCATTAGTGTTGTCTCGTGTGTTTAGTGAGTGATGGTGTGCCGTTATCAGCCGCCATAGCCCTATCGTATTTGTAAAGCCTATACTATTATTGGCTAGTGGATATATGCTTATGCACCGGGATCATAATATCGCGACCGGTTTGTTTGAAGTGTTTATAGGCTGCTGTGATTCTATGCCCGCCGTCTTCAAGTATATAGGTTTTACCACAGCCGCAATTTAATAAGCTAATAGGTGCATTAATATCCTGCCCGGCTTGTAGTGATTTGAAGACAGTCGCTAATCGCTCGTCATCACCACGCACCCAATGGATAGGCAGTTTAATGAGTTCGCTAACGGGTATTTTTGTGCACATAGAGTCAATGCCTGTTTAATGTCTCTCACGTAACTACTATACACAAGGTATGCTTGCGGCTCTACTTTTCCATAACTTTTTCATAGAGGCATTAGCTGTATACAGTGTTCTTCTATGTTCTTTTGGTGGTTCTACTGATACTGACTTGCTGATAATTCGATACTATTTAGTAGACGACAACATAAGTCTTGCGTGTTTACGAGGGTGCACTCACTAGTCATACCGAGTCCATCTTATTGGTTTTATTACCGGCTAGTTTAGTGGCGCAGTTAGCCTACATAAGGCAGCGGTGGGGCAGTGCAAGTGGGTGTTGGTCAAGCGCA
>Ga0193961_1000148_pt1 | contig 27516 bp, 28 predicted proteins | sample FB_4_MG_FD_140371 | JGI IMG/M metagenome (GOLD analysis project Ga0193961, IMG submission 140371) | Microbial mat bacterial communities from the Broadkill River, Lewes, Delaware, United States - FB_4_MG | ecosystem: Environmental > Aquatic > Freshwater > River > Microbial mats | place: USA...
TCACAACAGATAGAAAAAAAATGGCAAAGTTATTGGAAAGAAAACAGAAGTTTTGAGCCAAGCGAAGATTTTAGTAAAGAGAAAAAATATATTTTAAGTATGTTCCCGTTTCCAAGCGGGCGTTTACATATGGGACACGTAAGAAACTATTCAATCAGTGATGCTTTCGCACGATACTATCGTCAACAAAACTTTAACGTACTTCATCCGATCGGATTTGACAGTTTTGGTATGCCTGCAGAGAACGCAGCTATCAAAAACGGTTCACACCCTAAGGGTTGGACTTATGACAACATAGACTATATGAAAAATGAATTTTATTCTCTTGGATTTTCATTTTCACGTGAACGTGAGATGGCAACAAGTGATGAGCTATATACTAAGTTTGAGCAAGGTTTTATAATTGACATGTTCAACAAAGGTCTTCTTTACCGTGAAAAAGGTCTACTTAACTGGTGTCCTCACGATCAGACAGTTCTTGCAAATGAGCAGGTGGTAGATGGTTGTTGTTGGAGATGTGATACTCCGATCGTTAAAAAAGATATGAACCAGTACTACTTTAAGATCACTCAGTATGCAGATGAACTTTTAGAAGATCTTAAAAAGCTTGAAGATGGTTGGCCAAAACAAGTTTTAACTATGCAAGATAACTGGATTGGTAAGTCAAATGGTTTAGAGTTTGATCTTTTCTTTGATGATAATTCATTATCCATTTTGGATAATGAATTCAAATCATTTGATGTGTTCACAACTCGTCCAGATACTATTTATGGAGTTAGTTATACAGCACTTGCCCCAGAGCATGACATAGTAACTTACATGATTGAAAATAAACTTCTAAGTGAAGATGTGATCAAACGTATAGAGGCTATGAAAAACGCTTCAAATATAGACAGACAAAAAGAGAAAGAGGGAATAGATTTAGGGATCAGAGTTAAACACCCACTTTTAGATAAAACTGTACCTGTTTGGATAGCTAATTTTGTACTTATGGATTATGGGTCAGGTGCTGTTATGGCAGTTCCTGCACACGATGATCGTGACTTTGATTTTGCTAAAAAGTATAACTTAGAAATCAATGCCGTAATCAATCCTAAAGAGGGTGAGCATGATTTTGATAAATCAGCTTATACTGAGCGTGGAGTTCTTTTTAACTCTGGTGAGTTTGATGGTATGGATTCTAAAAAGAGCCAATATAATATTATTAAGCACTTTGAAGATGAAAAAATTGGTAGAAAAACAACTAACTATAAACTAAAAGATTGGGGTGTCTCACGTCAGCGTTATTGGGGTGCTCCAATTCCATTTATTCACTGTGATAAATGTGGTTTGGTTATGGAGAAAAAAGAAAATCTTCCTATTGCACTTCCTGAAGATGTTGAAATCACAGGTGAGGGTAACCCGTTAGAAAAACACCCAACTTGGAAACATTGTAAATGCCCTGAGTGTGGTGGTGAGGCTACTCGTGAGACAGATACAATGGATACGTTTGTTGAGTCTAGTTGGTATTTTTTACGTTTTTGTGCAAATGCAAGCAACTGGGAAAATGAAGCATTCTCAAAAGAGCAGTTAAAATACTGGATGGGTGTTGATCACTACGTAGGTGGGATTGAACATGCCGTTCTTCACTTGCTTTATGCGAGATTTTTTACAAAAGTATTCCGTGATCTTGGCTATTTAGACTTTGATGAGCCTTTTGATAGACTTTTAACTCAGGGTATGGTACTAAAAGACGGTGCTAAGATGAGTAAGTCTAAAGGAAACACTGTAGATCCTGATGCGATCATAGAAAAGTACGGTGCAGATACTGCAAGACTATTTATCCTTTTTGCAGCTCCACCAACTCAAGAGTTAGAATGGAATGATAATGCTGTTGAAGGTGCTTACAAATTTATAAAACGCTTCTTTGACAGAAGTTCAAATATAGTTGCAACAGATACTATACCTATGATTGATCACTCATCACTTAATAAAGATGAAAAATTTGCTCGAAAAAAAGTTTATGAAGCACTTCAAAGATCAAATGACGTATTTAATGAGCGTTACACTTTTAACACGATGATAGCTGGTGTAATGGAAGCTATGAATGCACTAAATGCACAAAGCAATACTGATGTATGGACAGAGGGTTACTGGATTTTAAGCTCAATAATGGAACCTGTAATTCCACACGTGTGCTCTGAGATCAGTGAGAAGTATTTTTCACTGAATAATTTTGCATCTCAAACTATAATTGATGAAGTTTTTGTAGAAGACTCTATAACAATGGCAGTATCTATCAACGGTAAAGCAAGAACTGAGATTGAAGTAGCGGTAGATGCAGATAAAGATTCTATTATTGCTCAGGCAAAAGAAGCTGGAGCTAAGTGGATTGATGGCAAAGAGATCATAAAAGAGATAGTTGTTCCTAAAAAACTTGTAAACTTGGTTGTAAAAGGTTAAGTATGAAAATAGCTGTTATAAAGATAGTTTTAACAGTTTTAATAATCTCTCTTATAACAGCTTGTGGATACAGACCAAGTGCTAAGTTTTCACGTGATGTACTGGGTCAAAAAATTAGTACAGATGTAAGAATATCTGCAGAAGATCCTCAAAATACTGTTCTAATAAAAGATGCAATAGACTCAGCAATCGTAGAATCTCTTCAGTCATCACTTACAACTAGAGCTTATTCTGATACGCATCTCAGTATCTATATGGGTTCTCTAAATTATTCACCAACTCAATACGATGCAAATGGGTATGTTATTGGCTATAGAATGAAAGTTACTTTACATATAACTAAGTTTCAAAACTCTAAATCTAAAAAGTACTCTACATATGGTACATATGACTTTAGTGTTACACCAAACTCTATCGTTACAGATCAGCAACGTTTTGATGCTATTAAGTTTAGTGCATCAAAAGCAATAGACTCATTTGTAGCAAAGATCTCGGCAGAAGGCGCTAGAAACAAAAAGGAGTAGAGTGTGACAATTCAAACTATAATTAAAAAAGCTATAAAAAGACTGGAAAATGAGAGTAAGCTTCTTACTCCAGAGTATTATGCTGAAGCATTTTGTAAAGAGGCTTCTTTAGCTGGTATGAGTGTTGAGGATTGCTCACAAATAGAGAAGTACAAGTCATCACTAAACAAAGAGTTTCAAAAAGAGATCCAACAGTATAGAATAAAAACTATGGGGGAGTTTATAAGGTTTCTAGTTTCAAAACTTAATAGAACAAATCAGTCTGTTTGTTCTGAGAACTTGGAAGCTCAAACATTGTTTACAAAAAGAGTTTTACAGGTTGTTTGTGATCTTCATAACAAAGAAGCATCTGATCTTGCAAAAAAATCAATTAACTTACTTGATTCAAATCCAAGTGTTGCTCAGGTTGAACAGTTTCGTCAGCACTGGACAAACTTCATAACTACATACGACAATAGTTTTTTACAAAAGATAGGCGTAAAAGATACGGATGATTTAAAAAAATCTATCGAATCATTAGATATGTCATCGCTTTCAAAAGACTCTTTTGTTGCAGATACTGACACTTTTTATAAAGTTTCTTCACTTTTAGTCTCCTCATTTGTACCATCTATAGCTTCAAGTGTAAATGATAAAATAGCAGAGTTATCTCAAAAAATTAGAAGAAAACCTGAACTTTTATCTTCAGCATCTATAGAGTCAGAGATAAAAGAGGCTATAAAACTAAGAATAGCACTCGATAAAGAGAGTTTAAAACAAATGATCGAGTCACTAGATGGAGTACTTGATAAGTTGTCGGTAAGACTTATTGAGATGATCGAAAAAAGTGATAAATCTACAATAGAGATAGAAGATATAAAAAAAGAGTTAGAAAAGTACAATGAAGAAAGTGATAGTTCAAAACAAAATTTTAAAACAGCTCATAAAAAGCTTTATACATTAGCAGTAGCACTAGAAAACAGTACTAAAAACTTAAGTGTTGATCTTAATGAGCATAACGATGAAGTTAAATCTCTTTCAAAGAGAATAGCTTCACTAGAAAAACAGTTAGAGGAAGCTAAAGCAGAATCTAAAGAGGACTTTTTAACAAAAGTTTATAACAAACGTGCATTAGATGAGTTTATGGGTATAAAAGAAGCAGAGTTTACAAGGTATGGGCACAACTACTCCATAGTTATGTTAGACATAGATCACTTTAAGTCTGTAAATGACAACTACGGTCATGATGCTGGTGATCTCGTACTCTCAGCATTTGCAAAATTATTAAAAAAAGAAGCCAGAGCAGTTGATATAATTGGACGTTTTGGTGGTGAAGAGTTTATGGCAATACTAAGTGAAACTGACTTAAAAGGTGCTGTTATATTTGCTGAAAAAGTACGTAAGCATATACAAAAAGCTAAGTTCATGTACAAAGGTGAGCGTATAGATGTTACTGTAAGTTCAGGAGTTTCTGAGAGAAAGCGTAACAGCTCTTTAGATGTAACGGTAAAAAATGCTGACGATAACTTGTACAAAGCAAAAAATAATGGCCGTAATCAAGTAGCATATAAGTAGAAATGGCGTTTGAAAACATTATAGAAAATATAGATACATTACCACCACTTTCAAATGCAGCAAATGCCGTAAGGTCTATGCATTCAAGTGGTCTTGAATATATGAGCGTATCTACTTTAGTAAGAGTTTTAGAATCTGATGCTATGCTTATGGCTAATATGCTAAAAATGATAAATACACCATTTTATGGGCTAAGAAAGAAAGTGTTAAACGCAAAACAAGCAGTAACTCTTCTTGGAACACATAGAGTATATATGTTTATAGTTAAATACTCTATTGACCAGACATTAAAAGCAGATACTTCTGTCTATGGTTTTAGTACACAGCAGTTTAATGAACTCTGTCATCTTCAAAGTGCTTTACTTTTTGAGTGGTACTCTCAAGTAAATATAGATGATGCTAAATATCTTTCTCAGCTAGCACTTGTTATGGAATCTGGTAAGTTGTTAATAGCAAATGAAGTTGTAAAAAGTGAGTATGTTGGTGAGTTTAGAAAGTATTTTAACGAATGTGACAACTTATCGAAGTTTGAAAAAGAACTTATTGGTATGAGTTCATATAAAGTAACTGCAGAGTTATTTAGACACTGGAACTTAGATGAACATTTTGTTAATGTTTTAAGTGCCTTAGATTGCACCAAAGAGGAGTTTAAAGAGTTGGATGTTTATATTAAAAGAGACAGACATATTATAAATGTTATTATGACTGCTATCAATGTTAAAGATATTTTAACTGACCACTCTATAAAACTAGCCTCTAAAAAAATTGAAAAACTTGGACTAAGAAAACATACATTTGAACAAACAGCATATAGAGTTAGAGATGCATACTTTAATTAATTTTTTAGATTCAAAACCATTATATTACGATGAGATCGACTATAATAGGTTTCCTAGAATATATAAAAAGATAAAACAACACTTTAAAGAGCCAAAAATTATACATTTAGTTGGAACAAATGGTAAAGGTACTACTGGTAGGTTCTTAGCATCTGCACTTTTTAAAAACGGTTTTAAAGTAGGGCACTATACATCTCCACATATTTTAAAGTTTAATGAGCGTATATGGATAGATGGAGACGATATAAGTGATGAGTCTTTGGAGTTTTACCATAAAGAGCTTTTAGATATATTGGAAAAAGATGATTTAGATGCACTTAGTTACTTTGAATATACTACATTGCTTGCTATGAAAGCTTTTGAAAACTGTGACTTTGTAGTTTTAGAAGCTGGGCTTGGCGGTGAGCATGATGCAACAGCAGTATTTAAAAAAGAACTCACTCTTATTACTCCAATAGATTTGGACCATCAGGCATTTTTAGGTGATAATATATATTCAATTTCTCAGACAAAACTTAACGCTATACAAAATAATGCGATCATTGCTAAACAAAAACATCAGCAAGTTTATGAAGTTGCAAAAAATATGGATAGTTTTGATATAAAAAGAGTTGATGATATTTTAGTAGAAGATGATTATGAAAATATAAGAAAAATCTCTCAAAAGCTTTTTTTAGCTTCATATCTTCAAAATAACCTATCTTTGGCAATATCTGCATTAAAGTTTTTTAAAATAAAATACAAAAATGACGATTTTAATGATGCAAAGTTATTTGGACGAATGAGTAAGATCGATGAAAATATAATCGTTGATGTTGGTCATAATCCTTTAGCAGCATCTAGTATTGTAGATGAGTTAAAAGGAAAAAAATATGTATTGGTTTACAATAGCTATAAAGATAAAGATTATAAAATGATTTTATCTATATTAAAACCAATAATAGATGAAGTACAAACAATATCTATAAATTCCCAAAGAGTGGAAGATATAGAGACACTTCATAAAGTTTTAATAGACTTAGGAGTAAAATACACCAAGTTTTGCGGTGTCCAGCCAGATAAAGATTATTTGGTTTTTGGATCTTTTAGTGTAGTTGAACAATTTTTAAAAGAGTATATAACTAGATGAATAATCATTTTACAATAACTATAAATGATGATAATGGTGTTAGACAATTTAATATGCATCAGATTGTAAAAAAATTGGTGTGGTATGTTTTAGGGTTTTTAACATTTATAGGGTTATTTGCTGTTGGTACGATCATATACCTTGATTATTCAGTTGAACAAATAGAGATCAAAAGAGAAACTACGGAAAATGCTTTTAATGAGCTAAAATCAAAAAATGAGAAACTAGATAAAAGTATAAAAGAGACACAGGTTGCACTTATACTTAAGAAAAAAGAGTTAAGCGAAGTATCTGACTCACTCTCAGAAATAGAAACTCTTATAGGTATGGCACCTGTTGATGAGTCATCACTACAAGAGAGAGTTAGTAAGACAAAATTAAATTCTGAACATATGGCAGCACTACTTCAGCTAATCCCTAATGGCTCTCCAGTAGAGTACAAAGGGGTTACAAGTAAATACGGTTATAGAATCCATCCAACTTTAAATAGAAAAGAGTTTCACCGTGGTTTAGATATGCGTGCTAGTATGAAAACACCTGTTTATGCAGCTGCGGATGGGATTGTAGAGTATGCAGGATATCATAAAAAAAGTGGATTTGGAAACTTAGTAATATTAGAACACAATTATGGTTTTAAATCGTATTACGGACATTTAAACAAAGTAGTAGTAAAATACGGTAAGTTTGTAAAAAAAGGTACATTGATCGCATATACAGGTAACTCTGGAATGAGCAGTGGACCACATTTACATTATGAACTTAGATTTTTACATAGAACGATCAACCCATTCCACTTTGTAAAGTGGAATGTACAAAATTATAAAGCTATATTTGAACAGGAGAAAAAAATACCATGGCAATCTTTAATAACGGCGACAGCACACATCAAAGTCCCAAAACCGACACAAACACTACCATCATCACAGCTGGCTCTTCGATTAAAGGAGAGATGAATTTAAGCTGCAACCTTTATGTTGATGGTGAGTTAGAGGGAAAAATACACTCTACAAAAGAAGTAAATATTGGGAAAAATGGTCATATTAATGGTGACGTTACAACTCAAAGACTAGTTGTACAAGGTTTCGTAGAAGGAAACTTACATGCTGATAGAGTCGAGATCAAAGCAAATGGTCATGTAAAAGGTACAGTTGAATCTGCAGAATTGGTTATAGAAGCAAAAGGTATATTTGAGGGTAACTCAATTGTAAAGGGTGCAAATCAGCCAGCAGCTAAAAAAATATCTAACAATCTTCACTCAAAAGAAGAGATAGATCAAGAGATAAAAAAGGCATAGATGTCTCAGTCCGTTTTTTATCAGTATCTTGATCAAAATGAAAAAGATACTTTAGAAGTATTAGTATGTGAAGACCTTCAGGAAGCTCACTCTTTAGAGAGTGTAGCCAAGTTTTTTAAAAAAGATGTTTTAGTTTTTCCAGATTTTCGTCCTGCATTTGGTGATGATCTGCGTGTATACAAAGAGGAACTTCATACTCTTTTTTCATGTTTAAGAGATTATAACAAAGCAAAAAAGAAGCCCTTAGTTATATCTCCTTTAAAAACATTACTGTTTTATTTACCAAAACCTGAACTATTAAACTCAACTACTTTGGAGTTTGGTGGAACTATAGATCTAAAAGATTTTAAATCAAAGATGCTTCACTGGGGTTATAACTTTGTAGATATGGTTCAAGTAGAGGGTGAGATCTCTTTTCGCGGTGATATAATAGATATATATGTACCAGCAGCAAAACTACCGATCCGTATATCGCTTTTTGATGATGAGATAGAACAAATCAAGTATTTTGAACTTGAATCTCAGAGAACACAAAAAGAGGAACTAGATAACTTTGAAATTACCAGTGCATTTTTCTCTTTAGATGAAGATTCTCACGATTCTTTAGTTGCAAAAACTGAGTCAAGTGAGTTTGAAGCGCTAGTAAAAGATATAGCTTCACTTGGATTATGGCACCTAGAAGACAAAGCTTATGATTTTTTAGAGGGTAAAAATGTAAAACTTGTACGTGATATGGAAAATGTTTTAGTAGATGCTTATGCACTAAACCATCCACAGCTCTCACGCGATAAGTTTGACCTAGAGATCCTAAACGACTCAGATGATTATAAAGAGTTGGTAGTTGCAGATATTCACTCCCTTTTAAAAGTTCATAAAGATAAAAAGATCACTATTATTGGTGCAAATGAAGCTGTTATGAAACAGGTTGGTTTGTATGATCTAAGTGATGTTAAACAAGTTTATGCACCTTATATATTAAACATATTAACTCCTGATGAGATGGTGATCTCACTAAACAAACCTGAGAAAAAACGTCGTCGTAGAAAAAGCTCAATTTTACTAGATGATCTAAAAAAAGGTGACTATGTAGTTCACGAAGACTACGGTGTAGGTATATTTGACTCTATAGAGCAAGCTGAGATACTTGGCGGTGTAAAAGACTTTATAGTTATCAAATACATCGGTGATGATAAAGTTTTACTTCCTGTTGAGAACTTAGATTATATAGATCGCTACATTGCAACAGGCGGTTCTGTTCCTGTTTTAGACAGACTTGGAAAAGGAAGCTTTGGAAAACTAAAAGACAAAGTTAAAAAACGTCTATTAGAGATAGCTGGTGTGATTGTAAACACAGCAGCTGCACGTGCACTTATAAAAGCACCAAAAATAAACATAACGAAAAAAGATCTTCAAGAGTTTCAATCTAATGCAGGTTTTGAGTACACAGATGATCAAACTCAAGCAGTTAATGAGATAGTTAATCAGATGAGCGGCGGTCATATTATGGATAGACTACTGAGCGGTGATGTTGGCTTTGGTAAAACAGAAGTAGCAATGAATACTATATATGCGGCTTATAAGTCAGGTTATCAATCGGCTTTTATAGTACCGACAACACTTTTATCTGCTCAACATTTTAGAAGTCTAGATGAGCGCTTTAAAGATTTGGGCATAAGGTATTCAAAACTTGATCGTTTCGTAACTCCTAAAGAGAAAAAAAATGTAATCGCTGCTTTAGCTTCTGGTGAGCTTGACTGCGTAGTTGGAACTCACGCACTTTTTGGACTTAGCTTTAAAAAGCTCGGTGTTGTGATCGTAGATGAGGAACATAAGTTTGGCGTGAAACAAAAAGAGAAGATTAAAGAGCTTTACCATAATGTACATATGCTAAGTATGTCGGCTACTCCGATCCCTCGTTCACTAAACCAAGCTTTAAGTTCGATCAAAACTATGAGTCAGCTTCTAACTCCTCCGAGTGCAAGACAGGGTGTAAGAACATTTGTTAAAGAGTATAATGAGAAGCTTATAAAAGAGGTTATTATGCGTGAGCTTCGCCGTGGCGGTCAGGTTTTTTACGTGCATAACTCGATCGAGCATATGCCAATAAAACTTGGTGAGATCAAAGCTATACTTCCAGAGCTTCGCGTTGTAATGCTGCACTCAAAAATCTCAGCCGTAGAGACTGAAAAAGAGCTTCTGAAATTTGAAGCTGGCGAGTACGATATGATGATCGCAACTAGCATTATTGAGAGTGGTATACATATGCCTAGAGTTAATACGATCATAGTTGACGGGGCTGATCGGTTCGGTATAGCAGATCTGCACCAGCTTCGCGGTCGTGTAGGACGTGGAGCTTATGAGGGTTTTGCATATTTTATAGTTAATGACAGAGAAAATCTTACAGATGAAGCTAAAAAACGTCTTCTTGCACTAGAGTCTAACTCGTTCTTAGGATCTGGTTCGGTTTTGGCTCACCACGACTTAGAGATCCGTGGTGGTGGAAACTTGGTGGGTGATGCACAAAGCGGACACATAAAAAATATAGGTTACTCACTTTACTTGAAGATGTTAGAAGACGCTATACGTGAACTTAGCAATACTCAAGAGTCTACCCGTGATAAAGTTGATATAAAACTTACAATCTCTGCATACTTAAGTGATGAGATCATAAGTGAAGACAGACTAAGACTTGATATATACAGACGTTTATCTGCTTGTGAAGAGGGTGTAGAGGTTTATGAGATCCAAGAGGAAGTTATAGACAGGTTTGGTGAATTGGATCAGCCTACACGCCAGTTCTTTGAGCTTATGGAGATGAAACTGTTAGCCCTTGATAAGAAGATCAAGAACATCTCTAACTACGGACAGAACATAACGTTTACATACAAAAACGACTCAAAAGAGAGTATAAAGTCTGAGAGTAAAGATGATGATGACATTATAAAAAGTGTGCTTTTTTATCTTAGAAATGCAAAACCTAAAACAATATAGTAACGGTTGAATTGAGAAATATTTATTATGCAAGCTTCGCACCATTTGGCAGCTCCATGTCAACAGTTGATAATACTACTGGACCATCAGGTCTATGTAGCCCTGTCACTAAACATTCCGACATAATTGGACCAATTTGTTTAGGAGGGAAATTAACAACAGCCAATATCTGTTTGCCTAGTAATGACTCCTTTGTATATAAATCCTTAATTTGTGCACTAGATTTTCTTATACCAATTTCTTTTCCAAAGTCAATTTTTAACTTAAAGGCAGGTTTCTTTGCTTCTGGAAAATCTTCTACTTCAATGATTGTTCCGACTCGAATATCAACTTTTTGAAAGTCATACCACTCAATTATTTCCATAAATTACCACACTTTTAACTTTAACAACCAAATTAAATATATGTACATTGAAGCAAATATTATTTCAATTATTGCAAAGGCTATAGCTATAGTTGATACATCTTCGCTTAAGACAGATTCTATCATAAAGAAAGCAAAAAGTAACCTTGCGATTGCATCTAAAAAAGCGATACCTGAACGATTTAATATATCACGCGAGTTATAAATAAGTAAAAAACCTAAACAGACATCAACAATTCCAAATCCGTTAAGATAAAGCATTGTCAATCCATGAAGAGATGAAGAGGATGGTACTGCTCCTTCAAGCATAAAATATATGTGTAGCCATGATAATAATTCAATATTAACATATGCACCTAAGGGAAAAATATACATAGAGGAAACTAAGATATTAAAGATACCGCCACCGATAAGCAAAAACTTAAAAAGTTTAGTTCTTTGCATCATTTTTCCTTTTATTTTTTATAGTTTGTATATACAAGGCTGTAAATATGACAAGAAAGAAAAGATCATATAATCCTGCTAATGGTATCCATCCTGATCCATAAACGAATGCATACATAATTGCAAAAATACCCCAGAGCTTTGCAGATATAGCAATTGGGAAAAAGCGTATGTATTTCTGTGGATTAGTGGCAATTGTGTAGTAAAAAAAACCAAATATAGTGGTACAAAAATAAAACGAAATAAGCCAAAAAGGGTCATCTGGAATACTCCTTTGCTCCAAAGGTTCAATTGTTTTGTAAAAGTAAGCCCACAAGGGAGACAAAATGACATTTAAAATGCCACCTAATTTCATTAATGCTATCAAGTTTATTGACATAATCATTCCTTTTATTACGAATACTGAAAATTACTAAAACCGAAATATATAATAAAAAAAATAGTTAACTTTGAACTATCTTTGAAAGTAAAACTATTAGAATATCCTGCTCGCTTTCTGTTAATGCATTTAACATTGCTTGACTAAGCGGAAAATACTTTTTTTCTTCAAGTGAAAATAAATCTTTACCGGATTGTGTTAAAAAAAGCATGTAAGAGCGTCTATCTTGTGTACTTTGTTTACGTCCAATATAAACTTGTTTTTCTAGTCTATCAGCTATATTAGTTAGTGTACTGTGAGGAATTCCAAGATTTTTAGCAACACTAGACATTGTATCGCTTCCAAATGTACCAAGGTAAACAATTATTTTAAGTTCTTGCATAGATAGTTTAGCAAGAGGTGAGTTAATTATCTCTGCATTATCTGTAACTAAAAACTTTTGTATCATTGTGTTGATTAACTGGTTAAGATGTTCCTGCTTAAGTATTTCCTGCACTAAGTCGCCTTTGATATTTTTATTTCGATATCCGAAATAATAGCATTTCAAAACTTAAAGATTTTTTATGATGGAGATTCTCTAGTAATATCGACTGACAAACTGCAAGTATTGAAATATAGTGTCTGAATTTATTATAATAGTGATATTTTATTTCAGGACTTGGTAACTCTCCAATTATTTTGTCTTTACACCCACATATTATATAGTAGGTGCTTTAATTCTATCACTTAATAAACTATACTCTCTAAAAATTCTGGCTACAGGATTTAACTTTTTTGTTTGATGAATATAAATTTTATAGAGTCCAATTTATTTAAGCTATGAACCATTATTGTTCTTTTTAGTATATTATTTTCTTACGTTTTGTTATGTTCTTTTATCAGCTATTTCAACAAGAATAGCTCTTAGTCTTAGACTGACAAGTTTTTCAGCACCTAATGCAATTAAGGCTCCGCCTAACAATGTCAAAATTGATGTCAATGAAAAATCAGATATATATAATCCAACTATAGAAGCAATGATTCCAATTAAAAGATAAAAGTAGATAATAATTTTTGGTTGTAGCTTTAAATCTTTCAATAATAATTCATCATGTTTATTCATTTTTTTCCTTGCAATATAACGTTTATCATGAGCAATAGTTTCGTCTTTTTTATTATATGTTTGAACTATATTCATGTTTAATCTCTACTATTTGTATTTTATAAGACTTGTACCACATAGTTTTTACAAGCTCCTGCGCAACTAAATGTTCTGAATATTTATCATCTAATGACTTGATTGCTACTCTAAAAACTACTGTATACATTTAAAGAATATTCTTTTATTTTATAATATAACATTTAAAATGAGTCAATAAGTTACCTGTATGGTAATTTATTGGTATTAATCAAAGTCACACTTTAACTTCAAAGCCAAGATCAACATCACATGAAGCTTGACCACCTCGAATTCCCCAATTATCTGGAGTGATTTCACGTAACAAGATTTTTACATGATTTGTTGGAATATCAAATTGAAATAAATTATTTACAATAGCTTTATATAGATTTCGTTTTGCGTCAAGTGATCTACCTGAAAAACAGTCAATACTTATATGTGTGTAACACTCTGGTTTTTCTCTGTCTGGTGGACATTGAAAGCGGTGAGGTTCATGTACAAACAACCGTACATTTCTATCACTTGGAAGAATTTTGAAAGCTTCAATTAATGCAGTATGTACAGCTTCCATAATTTCTGATTCAATTTCTGGTTCATATTGCTGACGAACCTCTATAAGTACACTAGGCATTGTTATTTCTCCTATAATCTAATTGTTATCTTATAAAGATTGTGATTGAATAAAACGGTATTCTTGTGTTTTACCATTAAATCCCCATGAATCCGCTCGAATATCGTATATAACAATATAGCTTGCTGGTGTAATGGTACCTAAAATGGATTCAAAATCACAAAATATATTTCTTACATATTCTGATTTCTCGTTTTTTGTATTAGTTCCATCTGTTATTTTAATCTCAAGATAAAATGTAACTGCATTCTGTGCACTTATTCGTTTACCGCCAACAAACCACAGCTCAGGTGAAATAAAGTCAATAGTGATTGAAGTGACTTCTGGCTTTTTACCAAGTAAATTTGATGTGCGTTTCATTAAAGCAGATACAACTTTTTCAGCTACCTCGGATGACTCTTTTTGTGCAATTCTTACATTTAAATAGGGCATTTTTTCGATCCTTTAAAACCAACTCTATATAAAAGCAGAACAGCTCCACCATATGCAAGAACTAATAATGTTACTATTGTAAGGATATGCTTACATAATGTCGCAATACTAGCGATACTAGCGGTTATGAGACTTGTATCTGGATAAGTTAATAGCATCTTAAATATAGATATGTTTTCAATACAGTCAAAGAAACCTATTCCAATAGGTAACATGTTCATAAATACCCAAAAGTCAGTTTTACTGCATATCGAACGGACTATAACTGTAATAAGAAAAGCAAATCCTAAACTATAAATTGGGATAAAAAGAAAATCTGTTGCAATAAAGCGAAGATACAATTCTCTACCTGTAACACCATAGTTATTAATTGCAACTAATGCTTCATTTGCAGAATAAAATGGCAGCAAGTCTAACAATCCATTCTGTCCACTAATTTTGATTAATTCTGGATTTGAGACTGGTAGAGATGAAGCATTAAACAACCAAAAAAATCCTAGTGTTGCTAACAGCATTACTAGCATTAAGCGTAATGAATAGTGTCTGTCTATCAATAAACTTAGATTTTTAATAGTTAATATCATTATCTATCCTTATGAAAAAATTAATTTCTCAAATTCATATTGAGATAACTTTTGAGGTAAAATTTTTAATATAAAGTTTCGTATTTTTTGTAATAGCCTTGACTTTATATGTGCTAGTTGTCCAATTTTGAAGGATCTTTCTCTTATAGTGTTTACCTTCTTAAATCTATTTATTGAATATTTTTGACAAGCTTCATCATAACTATAAGTTTTTAGTAATTCACAAAACTCATAAGCACTTTCTATGGCTATACCTGCTCCTTGTCCAAGATTCGGTGTTGTTGAATGTCCAGAATCTCCAATAAAAACTATACCATCTTTTTCTAAGGTGACATTTTGTGCATCGCTCAGTCTGTTATATAATAGCTCAGTAGATGATACATCAAAACTGTTTTTTACATAATTCCAATCTCCCCCAAAATCATTAAATCTTTCTAGTACTTCATTAAAAGAAAGCTTCTCTTCGTCTCCTTGTATTGTTGATACAAGAAAGCAATATGTTTTATTGTATCCAAGTGGAAATATACCAATCCTTTTTTCATCTCCCCACATCTCGCAACTACTTTTTTTATCTATCTTCTTAGGAGTATCGATAACAAATCTCCAACATCCTTGATTTGAATCTCTTAATTTTATATTTCCAAATACTTCTTCCTTTATTGTAGAAAATATACCATCTGTAGCAATAATCTTGTCAAATGTAGCACGCTCCCCATTTTCAAATTCCACATCATATTGATCAATATTTTTTTTTATAGAGATAACTTTATATCCTAAACGAATACTTTCTCTATCAATATTTTTTGATAAAATATTATGTAGTTCTTCTCTGTGTATTGCAACTGTATATAATTTTCTTTCTTTATATATTTTTTTTAAATATATACTTCCTATAATATTACCTTTATTATCAACAGAAATTATATTATCTAAAATTTGCGATTTTAATAATAGCTCTTTATCTAGATCCATCTTTTTAAATATATCAAATAAGTTGGCTCCTAATAATATTCCTGCACCATCTGTTCTAAGTTGAGTGTCTTGTTCAACTAATTCCACGATATATTTTGTATTCTTAAGACAATTCATTAAAGTTAAACCAGCTATTCCAGCACCTACTATAAGTATTTTTTTTGACATAATCATTCCTATTTGAGTAATTACTCAAATTTTAGCTTAAAAATTTTTTGATGTCAATATATAATTTTTATATTTGTATGTTAAAATAAAGTATGAATCGTAAAACTCTTATAAAAAACAAAGCATTAGAATTATTTAATGAACATGGTTCTCGTAATGTAACTACAAATAATATAGTTGAATCTTTGAATTTAAGTCCTGGAAATTTTTATTATTATTTTAAAAATAAAGAAGCAGTTATATTGGAGATATTTACTGAAATGGTTGAAGAATGGAATAGTGATGAGTACCAGTTAGATAAAGTATTGTTAACTGAAGAAGTTTTATTAAATATGTTACAAAAAACAGGCGAATTTTTTTGGAAATATAGATTTATCCATAAAGAACTTGTCTTTTTGATAGAAAATGATAATAAACTAAAAGAATATAATCATCAAATACAAAAGATACGACTTCAACAACTTAGAACTATGATTAATTATAATATTGAGCAGGGTGTTTTTCGTAAATTAAAGAGTGAAGAAAAAGATTTTTTTATTGATTTCCTATGGATAGGAAGTTTATTTTGGCAACCTTATTTAGAGGTCACTGATCAAATCAACACATCAAAAAGCTTAACAAAAATTACAAGTCACTTTCTCCTACTCTTTAATTTGTTTAAAAATTATAAATATTGATCATTGAATTTTTTTGTAAACATTAGCCATACAATTAATGGATAAGAACTTAAAAAAATAAAAATAACTTGCATATTAAATGTGTGTTAATTGTTAAAAAACTACATAACAAACATTATGTTGCTTAAGTGCCTATACAAATTATGGTAAAATTCGCACAAATTAAAGAAAAGATAGAAGATGAAAATAGCATTTATAGGCGATATCGTAGGAAGTCCAGGACGTACTATGCTTAAAGAGTATTTGCCAACACTAAAAGAAGAACATAATATAGATTTTGTAATAGCAAACTATGAAAACGCATCACACGGTTTTGGAGTAACTACCAAAAATGCTAATGAACTTTTATCTTATGGCATAGATGTTATGACAGGCGGTAACCACTCTTGGGATAAAAAAGAGGTGAGTGCCCTGTTTGATACACACGAGATCCTTCGCCCACACAATTATCCGCCTGAGGTTGAAGGTACTGGCTGTAAGGTTTACGATGTAGATGGCGATAAGCTTGCAGTACTTAATCTTATGGGACACTATGCTATGCCTATGTGTGAAAACGGCTTTCGTGTAGCTCAAAGCACGGTTGAAGAGCTTCATAAAGAGGGCGTTAAAAATATATTTATAGATTTTCATGCAGAAGCTTCTAGTGAAAAACGCGGAATGATGATGCTTCTTCAGGGAAAGGTGTCGGGCATTATCGGAACTCACACTCATGTAAGCAGTGATGATTTTCAAATAGCAGAGGGTACTGCGTATCTAAGTGACATAGGTCTTACGGGTTGCCGCGACAATGTGATCGGTATGGATGCGAAAACACCTCTAAAACAGTTTCTTACAGGTATGAAAGGGCACTTTGATGTTCCTAAAAAATGTAAGAAGATCCTTCAAATGGCAGTTATGGACATAAAAGATGGAAAATGTTCAAGTGCATATAAACTAAAAGTATTTGATAACTCAAATGTTATAAAAACAGATGCGTGGATCGAAGACTAGGCTGTTAGTTGGTAGTATTTGTCATTTGCTATATAAGTGTTAACCATCTCTAGTTTTAGGTTTGACTTTTTAAGTTCTTGAAGGTCTTTTGGCAAGTTTTTATCTACTGGTTCTTTACCTTTGAGAGTTAGTTGCTCTCTTAGTGTTAGTGGAAACATCTTTGTGTTTTCAGCATATGTAGCTGGTGCGTTGATCTTAGAACTTATGTTTGTAAGTTTTTTTATATTTGCCTCAGTAGAGTTTTGTTCAAGTTGTTGATATATTCTTTGTTTTGTACTAAGAATCTTGTTATGTGAGAGGTAGTTTACCGTAGAGTTTTTCAGTAAGTTAGAACTTGGTAGAGTACTTTTTATATTTTCACTCTCAAAAAGTGAAAACGGTTTTGAAGGTAATAAAGTATCTTTCTCTTTTGTAGTCTTATTTACTGAGTTGGTATTTAGATAAGTACTATAAGTTGAAACAAACATCTTAAACACCTTTTTTTACTATTTACCTCTAAGTTAATTATATTATATATTTCATTGTATATTTATTAGTTTTTTTATTATTGAAACCATTTTGTAATCATTATTAGATACAATATTTACTATATTTATACTGAGGAAGATATGAGCGCAACGATTGTAATAGTTGAAGATGAAGAAGATTTACTTGAGTTAATAGAATACAATCTTGAAAAAGAAGGTTTTGAGACTATCGGTTTTTTAAATACAAAAACAGTATCTCAAATACTTGATGAAGAAGAGATTGACTTGTTGATCATGGACAGAAATCTTCCCGGTACTGAGGGTAGTGAGTTTGTATCTTTACTTCGTGAAGATGGGATCCATGTACCGGTTATTTACTTAAGTGCAAAAAACTCTGACAAAGATATAGAAGAGGGTTTTGAACGTGGTGGTGATGACTATCTTACAAAACCTTTCAATATGAAAGAGCTTGTTTTTCGTGTAAAAGCTATCTTAAAAAGAACAGGAAACAAACTAAAAGAAAGTACTAATCTCTCCTATAAAGACCTATTCTTAGATTCAGCTTCTAGAACACTTCAGGTTGATGGTAAAAATGTAGAGATCACTAAGCTGGAGTTTGATCTTCTAAGTGAATTTGTAAGAAACAAAAACTCAGTTTTAGATAGAGATTATCTTTTAGAAAATGTTTGGAATGATGGTGGTGATTATCAGTACAGAACTGTTAATGTAGCCATAAATAGGCTAAAAGAGAAAATAGATCCAAACAAAACAAAAGATTATATACAAACTGTTCGAGGGGTAGGTTACAAACTTTGTTAAAGATATATCAACTTTTTAACATTAAATTTACTGCTCTTTTTGTTGGTGTTATACTACTTACTTCTATAGTTTCGTATGTAGGACTTAAGTCTATTATAGTCGAACACAACACATATAACTTAAAAAATGTTATAAAAATGTCTACAAATTTTCTTCCATATATTGAGTCTTTGGAGTTACTTGCAAAAGATATTAAATCAAAAACAAACTACCGTGTAACTATAATTGATGCAAATGGTTTAGTTGTAGCTGAGACAGACAAAGATAAATCTCAAATGGATAACCATGCCCATCGTTATGAAGTTATGATGGCAAATAAGTTTAAGTTTGGAGAATCAGTTCGTTACTCTAAAACCATAGGCGTAGATTTTTTGTATGTAGCTAAAAAAATACAATACAAAGACAAGCAATATACAATGCGTTTGTCTATGGCACTAGATAAGATACTAAGTCACTTTTATGAGCTTAGTTTAAAAATAGGGTTTATATATTTGATCATACTAGCGACCTCATTTTATACATCTCAAACTATGAGTAAAAAAGTTATAGAAGATATAGCAAAAATTAAAGATTATCTTGATGAGATCTCTGAGAAAAACTATAAAGCAAATCTAAAAGTAAAGTATTTTCAAGAGTTTTTAGAGATCTCGTTACTTCTTAAAAACTTGGTAAAAAAACTAGACAAACGTGATCGTCAAAAACGTAAGCATATGGCAAAACTTAGACTTATGAATAAACAAAGAAATGACATACTATCATCGATCTCACATGAGTTTAAAAACCCTGTTGCTTCTATAATTGGCTATGCTCAAACTCTTCAAGAAGATCCACAGATCCCTTTAAAAGTACGTGAAAAGTTTTTAAGTAAGATCAATTCAAATGGTGAAAAAATATCTCAAATGTTAGATAGACTAGCACTCTCTGTTAAACTTGAAAATGGTGATATACCAGCTAAAAAAATAAAGTTTAACCTAAAAGAGCTTTGCGAAGATGTAGTTGCAAATATATCTTCAAAGTATAAATACAGAGAAGTTACTTTTGTAAGTGATGATCTAGAAATAGAAGCGGACAAAACAATGATAGAGTTAGTGCTTACAAACTTGATAGACAATGCTCTAAAATACTCCGAAGCTTCCGTAGAACTTAAAATAAAAGATGATGTTGTGTCAGTGGAGGACAATGGAATAGGGATAGACTCTAATCATATAGATAAGATCACAGGAAAGTTTTACAGAGTAGATAAAAATACTTGGGATAACTCAATGGGCATAGGTTTAGCTATGGTAGCCTACATACTAAAAGCACATGACACATCTTTAGAGATCACTTCTGAACCTGGAAAAGGTTCAGTTTTTAGTTTTAAAATTAAATCTTTGATTGTATAGTTATTTTATTTGCTTCAAAAAGTTCTATAGCTTTTGAGACTGTTGGGTGATCTTTAATATCTGGAGCATTTAACTCTTGAGTATCATCACTTGCTTCGCAGTTTGTAACGCAAGAAGCACTTCCTCCAACTTCTACATCTTCAACCATTGATGTAGTTTGCGGTCCATCTATTTGTGGAACTTCAATCTTTTCTTCCATGGGTTCTTTTGAACATAGTGTATGTTTGATCTGTGTTTCAAACCCAAAAAGTTCACGTACTAACTGCTTTATAACTGAAAAACCATGGCGAAGTGACTTTTTGCACTCTTCGTTCGCACAACTCTCCCAAGTTAGTATGCCATTCTCAAAGGACTTAAACTCTACACTTTTTTCAAAACATTCACCAACTTCTGCACTTCTGTCTTTAATCTTTTCAACAAGTGTGTTAAACAGTTCAAGGTTTGGATCAATAGTCCCAGGCTCAGTTTCAATTATTTCTCTAGGAATATTTTCTGGTTCAAAAGCTACTTCTTCTTGAGATTCAACTTTCTGTGATATTTCAGGTAGTGTTGTCTTTATATCTGTTTGTGGTGTTTTTATATTTACACGAGGAATCTGCTCCTGCATCGACTCGATCATCTGATCTATCTCTTTTATGCGAAGTGCTTCGATCATCTTAAAAAATATAAGACTTAGTACAAATGAACCATCTGCATTTATTGCAAATAGTGATTTTGAGTCACTTAAAATTCTAAAAAACCTATCGATCACTAGGGTTGAAAAAAGTGCATCATTTGCATACATGCGCTCTTTTAAATAAGCTATAAGCTCATCTACAACCATTTCACTTTCATAATCTTCTAAAGTTTTTGTAAATTCAACTATTTTTGCATAATCTTTAGAGAATATAGCATTAAAAATATCTGATATAAACTTTGGATCAACAAGCCCTAGCATATCTGTAACTGTGTTTACATCTACATGACTTTTTGAGTATATAATGGCTTGGTCTAAAAGTGTTAAAGTATCACGCAGACTTCCACTTCCACTTCTTGCTAGTATCTCTAAAGCATCATATTCATAAGAGATATTTTCTGTATTTAGTATATGAATAAGATGCTCAACTACTTTTCCTAATGCTATGCTTTTAAACCTAAAGTGTTGAGTACGACTAAGGATCGTTGCTGGTAGCTTGAGTGGATCAGTTGTAGCTAGTATAAACTTTACATATTCAGGTGGTTCTTCAAGAGTTTTTAGAAGTGCATTAAATGCCTCTTTTGTAAGCATATGAACTTCATCAATAATAAATATTTTATATCTTGCTACTGATGGTTTATATTTTGTTTGCTCTATAAGATCACGAATGTCATCTATCTTTCTAGAACTCGCTGCATCCATCTCAACTATATCAACATGGCGATTTTCAAGTGCATTTATACAATTTGAACAAACCCCGCATGGGTTATGTGTAATACCTGTTTCACAGATTAGAGCTTTTGCAAAAATACGGGCAGTTGAAGTTTTACCACTTCCACGAAGTCCTGAAAAAAGGTATGCATGACTCAAGCGTTTTGAGTCAAGTGCAAGAGATAGAGTTTGGGCGATACTTTCTTGACCAATAAGTTCGTCAAAGTTTTTTGGTCTGTACTTTCTAGCTAATACTTCAGAATTTCCCAAGTTACTCTCCATCTTTTTAATAGAGATGATTTTATCATTTAAAGTGTTAAACTCTTCTAAGAGTTAAAGACTTAACCAATTATGAGCAACTAATTTCAAAGCTTCTGGATTCTCTGAAGCGAAAAATTTTAAGGTTGTGTTAGGATGTTTTTTATTAAAGTTGAACTGCTCTTCAAGATGCTCAACTATTGCTTCACCTGAGTGTATAAGTTTTGTTTCTTTACCAAAATACTTTTGCAGTTCATCCTCTAAAAGTGGAAAGTGAGTACAACCAAGTATAAGAGCATCAGGGGAATGTTGTATGTTAGAAAAGTAGTGTCTAAATGTTGCCTCTAAAACTTCTCCACAGAATATGTCTTCTTCTACAAGTGGTACAAAAAGTCCTGTTGCTTTTGCATCTAAGTTAGAAAAACCAAGTTCAAAGAGACCTTTTTCATATGCTTTAGACCTTACTGTTGCTTTTGTACCTAAAATGAGTATATTTGAGTTTTTATCTTTCAGTGAATTTTTACAAGCTAAAATACCTGCTTCTACAACACCTATAACAGGGCAGTCTGCACTTTCACGCATTTCATCTAATGCATAAGCACTTACTGTATTGCATGCTACTATGATCATGTCAAGCTCAAAGTTTTTAAAAAACTCTACAGCTTCAATGCCGTAACGGATAATTGTATTTTTATCTTTTGTACCGTATGGCACACGTGCAGTATCGCCGTAGTAGATGATCTCTTCAAAAAGTTTATGTTCAAGCATAGACTTAACAACTGTTAACCCACCAATACCAGAATCAAAAACTCCTATCTTCATTACTGCGTATTCATACTCTCTAAAAATTCATCATTTGTAGTCTTTTTACCCATAGTAGTATATATAAACTTAAGAGCTTCAACTTCATTATCTTGTTTTTGCATCATTGAACGAAGTATAAATACTTTTTGTAGTTTTTCAGGACCAATTAGAAGTTCATCTTTACGAGTACCAGATTTAAGAACATCAATTGCAGGGTAAATTCTTCTGTCTGCAATTTTTCTATCAAGAACAACTTCACTGTTTCCAGTACCTTTAAACTCTTCAAAGATAACTTCATCCATACGGCTACCAGTGTCAACAAGTGCAGTTGCTATAATAGTTAAACTTCCACCGTTTTCAATGTTACGTGCTGCACCGAAGAAGCGTTTTGGTTTGTGAAGTGCATTTGCATCCACACCACCTGAAAGAACTTTACCACTTGAAGGTGTTGCCGTATTGTATGCACGAGCTAGACGAGTGATAGAGTCTAGTAATATAACTACGTCACGACCTTGCTCAACTCTACGTTTTGCACGCTCTATCACCATTTCAGCCACTTTAATATGGTTCTTTGCAGGCATATCAAAAGTTGAGCTGTAAACTTCACCTTTAACACTACGCTCCATATCTGTAACCTCTTCAGGACGCTCATCTACAAGTAATACCATTAAATCAATCTCAGCATGATTAGCACTAATCCCGTGTGCTATCTCTTTTAGTAACTCTGTTTTACCACTTCTTGGAGGTGCAACAATTAACCCACGTTGACCTTTACCGATCGGAGCAAAAAGATCCATCATACGTCCAGTTAGACCTTTTTCTTTATACTCTAGTTTAATTTGATCTAGTGCATATAGAGGAGTTAAGTTGTCAAAAAGTGGACGCTTCTTACTCTCTTCTGGCGGTAAGTTATTTACTGCTTCTATTTTGATCAAAGCATTATAACGCTCTTGGTCTTTAGGAGGGCGAACTTGACCAGTTACAACATCACCGTTTCTTAGGGCAAAACGTTTGATCTGAGTGTTTGATACATATGAATCGTTTTCAGAGTCATTAAAACTTTTATCTATTGATCTAATGAAACCATAACCATCAGGCATGATCTCTAAGATACCACTAAATAAAATATAACCACCTTGTGCAGTTTGAGCTTTTAATATCTCAAATATTAAATCTTGTCTTTTTAGTTCTTGTGGGTGTTCAACATTTAATTCTTCAGCCAGTGCAATTAGATCATCTAAACTTTTAGCACGTAACTCATCAACACTAGCGCCGTTTACTGGTTTGTGTGAACGATTTGAATTATTATTTTTACGATTATTGTTTTTTGCGTTATTTGATTTGCGAGGTTGTTGTGAATTGTTATCACTCATAAATTATCTACCTTGATTTTTTGGGATGATTTTTAGCAGGGGTGTATTAAATTTTTTAGAGTATTTATCTCTCGTTAGTGAAATTTTACTATAAAACTATCATTAAAGTCAAGTTATATAGGCTTTCTTTTAGATGTTAAGGCTTTTACTAGAGCAGATTGTATTGAATTATAAATTTTTCTATTTTGTTTTAATGCTTTTTCTTCTCTATCAATATCTTTCTCTATTCTAGTTTTGTCTTCTTCTAGTCTTTTTGTATTTATAGTATCTATAGAAGTTATTTGAGCGTTTATCTTTTCTAACTCTTTTTTATCATCTTTGATCAAAGTTCTTAGTTTTTGAATCTCATCGTTTATATCGTATTTTTTTTCTATATCTTTGCATACCAGTTTTTCATCAAGAAGTTCTTTAACATCTTCATTTGCATTAGATATATCTTTTTCTATCTCTCTTCTTTCTTCTAAAAGTTCATTTTTATATTCTATAGGAGATAGGTCATTTATTTTTAATTTATCTAACTGTTTTGATACATCGTGTAGTCTTTGTTTTAGTGTTTTAATTTTTTCTATTGTTTTAAACCACATTGCAACTGTACCAAAGAGTGCAGAAGGATTGTATTTTTGTCCTTCAGGGTTTATTATTGCAGGTGCTTCGTAGCGTTTGTTATGTTTTATAATCACTTGACCATTATAATACTTGATCCAGTTCATAAGGTATTCATCACGAAATGAGATTGCTTCAAGAATTTGGTCACTTACGTGGGAAAAAACTTTTATAAAGTTTATTCTAAAGATATATCCAGCAAAACCTTTTCTAAAGTCGCTACTTTCATCTTCAAAATCAACAAGCTTTTTAGCTATTATACTTTGAACAATAGGGTATACGTTTTTTTCGTAGTAGTCATTATTAACCTGTTTTCTAATAAAAAGGTATTTAAATACATTTTGTGAAGCTTCTTTTATAAATATCTCTATAGTTTTTTTGTCAAAATACTCATTGTATAGATTTTCTATCTCTTTTTCAGAAAAACCATTAAACCTATTTTCATTTGTATCTCTTTTTATATTTTTAATGATCTTAATAACAATCTGTTCTCTTTTAACAATTATTAGATCTTGTTGTTCTAACTCAAAAGCATCTTTTACAGCTTTTTTAATAAAGTCTTTTTTATTAATACTTGTATCTTCGAGTTTTTTTACATGTTCTAAAATACTTTTATAAAGTTGACCACTAATGACATTTAAGTCTTTAATCCCCTTGTGATCGTAGTCAACTTGGTCTTCATTTTCAACAATTAAATTTACAAGAGTTGTGAAACTATCCATTAAGTATCTTTATTTTATATAATATCTAGTGAGATCATATCTAAAAGAGATTTAATAGTTAATTAGTTATCTTATATTTTCCGTTATTTAAAGTTTCCTGTGTTTTTTCGGCAAGTTTTCTGACTTCATCAGCTACAACAGCAAATCCACGTCCATGTTCACCTGCTCGAGCAGCTTCAATAGCTGCGTTTAAAGCTAGTAGGTTCGTTTGGTTTGCTATTTCTGAAACTGTCTCTAGTATTTTTAATATATCGTCATACTCTGAATCTTGTTTTATCTCCTCTACAGGCTCTTTTCTCCCGTTAACATTTTTCTTAGACTCTTTTTTTGATGCTTCTATTTTTTCTTTTTCAATAGCTTCTTTTTGTGATTTTATACTACTTTTTAGAGACTCTATTTCTATATGCGAATTGTTTAATTTATTTTTATATTTATCTATTTCATTAGTAGCTTCGTCTAAGTTAGTTTGTAATTTATTTGTTTTTTCTATAAGAATTTCGTTCTCTTTTTTTAGTTCACTATTTCGAACTATGTTTTTTTCTGATATTTCTGTTATCTCTTTTTGTTTTTTATAAAGTTCACTTTCAACACTTTCGTATTCTTGTTTTAATATATATTTTTCTTTCTCTTCTTTGATTTTTTTGTTTTCAAGCTTTGTAATTTTAGGCGATAGTATAAAGTATAAAATTATAGATGCAAGTATAAATGATATAGCAGATGCTATTAGTGTATATATGTATGAAGTTTTTTCAACTATTTTATCTTTATAAACAACTTTGTCTTTATATATGATCTTATCTTTATAAATAACTTTGTCTTTATATTTTATTTCAAATTCTTTATTTTCTTGGTTGTTGATCAGTGTTCTAGCATCTTTGTTTATAGTTTTATATAAAGATTTGATCTTTTTTAGCTGCTCAGGACTTATGTTTTTAAGATTGTTTAAAATTTCAAGTGTCTTTTTTTCTAGTGATTCTAATGACTTACTTTTTGACTTATCAAGTGAAAGTGATGTAGCTATTTTTTCGTGAGTTGTTAGAACAAGATAGTAAAGTTGTACTTTCTCTTCAGCACTAAGGTTGTCTGATATTTTATCTATTTCGTTATTTAGGTTTATATAGTTGTTCTCTATCTCGTGAGCAGTATTTGCATATATAAATATGTTTAAAAAAATTAGTGTAAAAAGTATTTTCATAATTTTACACTAGCAATATTTATGCCATTAAGCATAAATAGATTTGTTAAACTCGTCAAACTCTTTAAGTGTTTTTTCTAGAAGTTTTTTAGCATCTTCGTAGATTTTTTCGATCATCTCTTCTTTAGATGATTTTTGAGGAATCTCTAGCTGGTTTAGTGATCTGTCAAACATCTCAACTATATTTGTTTTTACATTGTTAATGTTGTTTTGATCTCTATCTTTATTTGGATCAAATATGCTAGCTACTTTGTGAGCTAGTTGTGTAACAGGTGTTTTTGGAGCGTCTTGGCTTAACTCTTTTAAAAAGTTATCTATATAAGGTTGTGCTATTTTCATAAACTCATCTATCTCTTTTTGATCCTGAGCATCGATACCGTTTGTTTTTACAGAGAATTCAAATGATTGTTCAGAAGAGAATTTCATAGAAGATAAAGATGCCCCTTCATTTTGCTTATATTCCATAGATGAAGAAGTGTGATTTGAAAAGTCCATTCTTATTTCATCGCCACTGCTTGTACGCATAGCTATATTTAAATCGTGTGCTCTGTAAGCTTCTAACCCATATGCAGTCATAATTTTTGCCTTAATTTTACTTGGATATAATATCGGCAAAAATAAGAAAAAAAGTAATAATGTGGATCAATATAATATTTTAGTTACCAATGATGACGGATATGAAGCAAATGGACTCTTAGAATTAGTAAAAGTTTTAAAAGAGATAGAAGGTGTAAGAGTTACTGTAGTAGCACCGGCAAATGAAAAATCAGCTTGTGGTCATTCTATAACACTTGTACGACCTCTTAGATTTATAGGGGTGGATGATGACTTTTTTAAGCTAGATGATGGAACTCCAAGTGATTGTGTTTATCTTTCACTTGCTTCTATATTTGCAGATAGAAAACCAGACCTTTTGATCAGTGGGATCAA
>Ga0193961_1000150_pt1 | contig 27470 bp, 20 predicted proteins | sample FB_4_MG_FD_140371 | JGI IMG/M metagenome (GOLD analysis project Ga0193961, IMG submission 140371) | Microbial mat bacterial communities from the Broadkill River, Lewes, Delaware, United States - FB_4_MG | ecosystem: Environmental > Aquatic > Freshwater > River > Microbial mats | place: USA...
CATTTGATACAAAAGTTATGTTAAATTTGTAGGGTTTATTTACAGAAGTAAAACCTTCAAACTCAAATACACTATAGTTGCCACTTGATAGTTTTAGTCTGGCTTGTATCTCTTGGTGGATATGAGGATTTAGTTTCATTGTTCTACCTCTTGTGCTATAACTGTACTCATAGCCAAAATACCCAAAATCACAAGCACTCCAACAACTAAAAAAACTTTATAAGTAGCGTCTTCTATGATACCAAAAGTATTTAATACCATCATAAGAATAATAAGACCAATAACCAATGGTGCTTTTGATTCTGTATTTGTAGTAAACTGAAGTTCTGTTTTACAATTAGGGCAGGGCATAGGCTCTGCTACACGGAACATTTTTGCATCTTTTACAAATGCATTACATTTAGGACAATACACTTGCATCAGATACCACCTTTGTATTTTAGTTTTTCAGGGATGATTTTAGATTTTAGTTGGGCTTCATAGCCTTTTTGGATAGTTTTTTTATCTACTTTATACTTCACTTTAAAAAACTTCATCACTTTCTTTTTTGAGTACCTATGATTTATAAGAGGGAGAAAATATTCTACTGCTTTTAGATTGTCATTGAGTTTTTTGTGGTAGAGGAGAGAGAGATTTTTCATAGAATCAAGACTCTCTCTCTCTATAGACTGTCTATACCAATATATAGCTTTTTTATACAGTTTTTGGTTGGCAAACAATAAACCTAAGTTATTTGCTGCACCTTTATGACCAAAATCATATGCTTTCTGATAAAATATTTTTGCTTGATTATTCTTGTTTTGATTTTTATATAAGTAAGCTAAATTGTAAAAAGCACCTGCATTATTAGAGATGAATAAAGCTTTCTTATACCAAAATTCAGCCCATTTAGTATCTTTGATTTTTGTTTGATATAAAAGTCCAATATTAAATGCAGAGGCACTATCCCTATTAGCATTATTATACCATTGCATTGCTCTTGAATCAATGTCTAGTCTTTTATCATAAGGTGGTTTCTTAAACTCTTCTGCAAATAAAGTGATGTGTGTTAGTACTAAAAGTATTGTCAATAATTTTAAAATATATCTCATATTAAGTATCCTTTTTTTGTTGTTCTTGGAGGAGTGTATTTTCATTTTTTTTTCTTATCTGTACTATCTTGTCAATTTTATCATTATCTTTTGAGTTTAGGGGTGTAAGTTTTATCTTTTTTATCTCAAGTGATATAAGTGCTTGAAAGATTTGATTAATTGGGTCTGGTTCTATCGAATATGAATGGTATTCTATTTTATATTTTAGCGTTATGTCTCTGTTTATTAATAATAAAGACACCTCTTTTTTTGGAAAATCAAGTGCTTCTTTTTCTTGGATGTTATTTGAAAGTTCTATTTGGTTATTTACTGTCTTTTTTCTAGCTATTGTATCATAGGTAAAATCATCTGGTAGAGAAGGTACTTTTCCAAGAGCAGTTAACTCACTTTCATATATCTTTGTATCCTTCGTATCTATACTTAAAATTACTTGGATATTATTTTGAAGCATATTTTTAGGTATTTTTATTTTTGTTTTGAGTTTTTGTTCTACGTGTAGATATGTTTTATTTTCTGTTATATTTATTATCTCTATTTTATATCCAGAAGCTAGAGCTTGAAGAGAGGAGAGTTCGTGGTGCATTGCATTGTTGAATTGTTCTGCATATTCGTCGTAGTTGTCTCCTATGAAGTTTTGTACCTCTTTTAGTGAACCAAAACCTTTGACGAAATCTTTTTTTTCACTATTTACAGCCTCTTTAAAAAGTGTAGTTTCATATAAGGTATCATTTGTATATCGATATATTGGGTATCCGCGTATTGTTGTATATGGTTTTGTACCTTTTGTAACTACATCATCATAGTACAGTAAAGATTTCATCACATAACTCTCCAGTGGAGTATCGATAAAAATATCTTTGATATAAAACTCCCAAGCAACCTCTACAGCAAGTACTCCAAGTGCAGCTATCCATCCAATACCAGGAACTACAGCTAAGTATGCAGGTGCTAAAAGTAGAGCTATGACTGTGATATTTTTAGCTACTATTGCTACACTTCCATCTATATCTGCATCTTCTAGTTGTTCTATCTCATATATAGCATTTATAGCAATTGAGATGATACCTACTTTTGCCATGATTTTGAAAGAGGCTATTTTTTTGAAGTTATCTTCCCCTAAAAACTGCTGCACATTTTTTACTACTGCTGTTTTTGTTTTTGGGATAGTTTTGCTAAAAGCATCTACTGTTGTATACATATCAGATATAAGAGGAAAAATATCTTTATATTTAAGATCCTCTTTTCCTACTATAGCTTTTGTGGCATTTATCCCTGCTACAAAAACTGAGAGTGTTTGGATAGAGGATAGGAGAGATTTATATTTAGGATTATAAGTGTATGTTGTTTCTACTTCATTTCTTGATGTAATACTATCAAATGAATTATCTTCTGTATATTTTTTGTTATACTTTTCTATAACATTCCCTATTTTAGAAGTATAGCCTTCTATTTTTAGAAGTGCTGAATAGTATGTAGCGATATCTTTTTTCTTTTCATCAGAGTCACCAAAGTTTGGTGAGAGTAGGTTACTTAAATCGAGTGTTTGTTCTTCGTTTTTGATTTTGTGTTTTTGTAAAAATGCTTTTGCATTTGTATTTCGACTAGAAAAACCATCTGTATTCTCTACTGTTTCTATAAGAGAGTGTGACACATGAGTGTGTAGTACTTTCGTGTACTGTTCTCTTATGGATAAATTAAATAGCTTTTCTTTTTTTGTTTCATCTTTTAAACCATTTTTAAGTTCAGAGAGATGTTCTGCGAACTCTAAGAGATGTTTGTTTTTGGTACAAAAAGGCGAGCTTATATTGGCTTCATCATCTAAGTCACTTCTATTTTTTAAAAAAGTGTATAATAATCCTTGTGAAATATGTAGATACTCCTCTTGATGTCCATCATCAAATGTATCCATTTTTTTATAAGCCAAAATCACTTTTTTGAACTCTTCACTTTGCATAAGCTCATTTGCTTTTAAAAGTAAATCTTTTGGGTTTTGTGGACTGTTTATAAATGTTTGACCATCACTGGGTAAATACAAGTCACTAAATACATCAGCTGGGCTTTTTATGAGTGTTGTATCGTATGAAAATTTTTTATTGATACTATCTATACTTTCAAATTGTTCTAAAAGTTTGTTTTCGTTTGAAGCTATTTTTGCATAACTGTATTTTTGTGTATCTATAAGAGTTTTTATATCTTTTATATTTTCATCCCCTATAGCAGGTAAAGGGAAACACTCTTTTAGTGTAGAGTAAAAATCTTTTGCTGTATCTTTGAGCCCTGATTTTTCCACTTCACTTTTATATTCTTTTGAGAAGTAAATTGCAAACACTAAAAGAGCTAACATATCTAAGGGATTTTTTTGATAGGCCTTGTATCTTTCATCTTTTTCATTTTTTATGATGAGATTTCCGTAGTTTATATTTTCCTTATTGTATTTAAATTTTATTCTTTGTTCAAATATATTTCTTATTGCAATATTATTTTTCTTTGCACCAACAAATTCATCACGACCATGATATGTACATGATAATCCTTTTGATGTTATTCTAAATTCGTCTTCATGATATGCAAATCTTAGGTGTCGATTTCTTTCTTCTCTACTTTGTTTTGTATCAGATAATATATTTTTGAAAAATGATTTATTTATATGACTCACTTCATTAAAATAATTAATCGCAGTATCAAAAGCTGGTGTGATTATCTCATCAAGTGATGCGATATCATTTTCTGCTCTTACGACTAAAGAAGCTAAAGAACCTGTACATATCTCATCTGCTAGTTTTCTAAACAGTTCTTTAAGTTTTGTGATGTTTGTATCGTATGTTTTTTGTTCATCACAACTTACATAAAAGTAGTCCATTTTGTCAGCAACGGCATAAGTATAAGCGTTTTTCTTTTTGATGTCATTTAAAAAAGAGTCATTTTTACTGTAGTTCATTTTGTAACGCCACTCATAGATATTGAGCATATCTTCTACTTGACCTATGGCATCAGGAACTGTCATCACTACACTTAAGGGATAGAGTTTAAAATCAGCATTTTTTCCCTCTTTTTTTGCTAATGCTACTTTTTCTTCATGTTCTTTTACTGGATCATATTTTTCTTGGAGAGTAAAGGTATCTACATCTATTATGTTTGAGTCTATGGAGTTTGGGTCTTTTAGGAAGAAGTTTGTCGTAGTAGGGTCAAATTCTACTCCTGTAAGATTATTTAAATAATCTTGACGTTTTTTTTTATCTTTACTGAGTTGGATATTTGAGTAAAATATTTCTATTTTCTCTCCATCATTAAGAGAAATATAGTCATTTGTACAATTGTTTTCATCTTTGTATTTGATATCTTTAAAAGTTTCTGCATAAAGAGAACCTGCATTGATGATTCTATATTCATCTATGGTGTTATCGTGTAATTTTATATATACAAAAGCCAGAGTAAATGGAACTATTTTTTCTCTTATACTTGGGTGAGTGTTTAGGGTGCCATAAAATGTTTGCACATCATAAAAGTTTTGTGAGGGTCTAAGCGGTTTATATATTTTTTTAAAGAGGATGTTTTGTGACTCTCTTAATAAATAGAGTTTATATTTTTCTTTTTCTTTTTTCTCTTTTGTTTTTCTCTCTTCTAAAGCAGTGGGCTCTTTGCCTTTTACTTTATTATCTGTACCTGCTTTTACAGCACTAGAGGAGTTTGTGTTTGCCCGAGAGGCTATTTTTAGTGTAGCTCCTTGGTCGGTTTGGCATCCTGCAACATCGAGTGCATAGGTACCACCCGATCCTGTAACATTTGGTTCTGTCATGGCATCTGCAATGGCAGCTACTTTAGTACAAGGTGTAAAAGGAATAGGACAGCCACTTACAGGGGCATCTAAAATATCAGCAGTAAAGTTTGGTTTTAGTCCGCCTATAGTTCTGATTCCGTCACTTGAGGGATGCTCTACTGTACCTCCATGACAACACTGTATCACACATGACTCAGTCAATACTTTACGACCCATTTTCCCATCCTTTGTATACTTTTCTTCTATTGACTAGATTATACAATTTAGATGTCACAGTTGGTGTCACAGTAAAAAGTTTTTAAATACCACCTTTGTATTTTAGTTTTTCAGGGACGATTTTAGATTTTAGTTGTGCCTCGTAGCCTTTTTTTATGGTTTCTTCATCAAATTTCCAATGAGTTCGAAAAAGAGCAAAAACTTTCTTTTTTGTATATTTTTTATCACTAAGAGGTAACATATACTCAACTGCCTTTATATACTTTTTTTGCCCATAATATAGAAGAGAAAGGTTTTTCATAGCATCAAGACTCTCTCTCTCTATGGCTTTTTTATACCACATTATGGCATTTCTATTATTCTTTAAATCTTCATATAAAAAACCTAGGTTATTTACAGAATCTTTATTTTTGTCAAAGTAATATGCTTCTAAATACCAGTGTATGGCTAAATCATATTGCTTTTTACTTTTATATAAAATACCTAAGTTATTTGCAGAAATACTATTTTTTTTAGTGTTCCATGATTTTTTATACCAAAATTCAGCTAAAGAATTATTTTTAATAACTTGCCGATAAAACACACCTATATTATAAGAAGATTCATAGTCATTATCAGCTGTGTCATACCATATTTTTCCATAGGTGTGGGTATCGAGTCTTTTATCGTATGGTGGTTTTTTAAATTCATCTGAAAATAGGGAGCTTGATAGTATCAATAAAACCAATACTATTTTATGAAGTATTTTTTTTGTCATTTTATTCTCTTTTTATATATTTATAGTTTTCTTAATATATTAGTATACACCTTTTTTGTCACAGTTAGTGTCACTCTCAGAAATTATTCAACAAAATTTTTTATTAGAATCTCTAATTTTAGAAGTAAAAAATTCTATAGAGTACTATAAATAAGGGATTTTTTAATTTGTGAATATCATTTTTTTTAGGGAAGTGTATAAATTTATTATTTTTTTCATACTGTGACACCAACTGTGACACCTAAGTTGTATAATTTTTAAGTTCGAAATATTAGATTGATACTTTTATCTATATTTAATAACAAAATAAGCGTTAAGCTATAGTAAGGTTGTGTGTGGAAAATATACTAAATGATATTTCTGGTGACTTAATTGTTGGTCAAGATTTGAAATATGATGATTCTTTTTTACTTATTGAGCAAGAGATTGATAAAGTTTATAGTGTAAGTGCAGAAGAAACAACTGATTGGTTATATGTACAAAAGAATTGTTTTATCTTTTTACGTGATAAATCAAAAGATTTAAAGATAGCTGTATGGTGGTTATTTGCGTATTGGAATCTTGATAATTGGAATGGCTTACAATCTTCTTTAGATTGTTTTAATCAATTTTTAACAAAATATAAACAAAATTTATTTCCAAAATCAATAAAAGCAAAAACAAACACAATTTTATGGTTAGAAGATACACTCACAAAAGAAATTGTAGAAAAAAAATTACATAATAGTAATCTTATCGATCCTAGTAGTGTATCAAAACTCTTTGAATCTTTGCAACAGATATTAATAGAACTATTAGAAACAGATGATAAATATTTCACAAAAGTTATACGTTATTTAAATAAAAAGATAGAACAAAATAATCTTAATTCACCTACTGAAATTATTGAAGAAAAGAAAGTAGATGTTGTACCCAAAAAAGTTGTAGATAATACACAAAAAATAAATCATACTGAGTTAATAAGTAAAATTGAAACAGTAGAAGATGCAAAAAAAAGTTTTAATAATTTAAAAAAAATTGGTGCGCAACTAACAAAATATTATAGAGAAGAAAATTTTTGTGACTTGAGAGCTATAAGAATTACACGGTTTTTATCGTGGGTTGCTATTGATGAATTACCAATGAACCAAAAAGGATTAACTCAAATTAATCCACCCTCAGAAATGACGTTATATACGATAGAAGAAACAATAAAAAATAAAGAATATGAAAAAGCATTTGTATTAATCGAAAATACATTAGAGCGTTCACCATATTGGCTTGATGGTCATTTGAAATCTTATGAAATACTTAAAAATTTAAAAAAGCTGAAAGAATCTAATGAAATCAAAAATGCTTTAATTTCATTTGTTGAATCAAACACAGGAATAAGGGAGTTAGAATTTAAAAATTCAGTTCCATTCGTATCTGAAGATACTCAAGTTTTTTTGGATTCTGTAATTGATAAGCACGAAATATCACATTTAAGTTCAAATACTACTTACGAAGAAAAAGACATTTCAAAAATAGTTAAGGAGATGATTCAAAACCATCAGAAAAAGGAGGCAATTGAACTACTTCAAGAAAAATATAAAACAACTTTAAATTATGAAGATAAATTTAAACTAAGGTTAGGACTAGTGAAGCTGAAAATTTTAAACAAAGATTTAAAAATGATTTCAGCTCTTATTATTGGTCTTGAAAAAGATGTGCAGAGATATCATTTAGATGAGTGGTGTCCAGATTTAGCTTTGGAAGTATATAAATTACTTGTAAAGTATTTTGATGCAAAGTATATGAAAGATGAAAAATTAAATCATGCTTATGAACAGATATGTAGATTAGATGTTTCGCAAGCTTTTAATTTAAAATAAGGATAAAAATAGATGAATAAACAGTCAGAATCACCAAAAGAAAGAATAAACGTAACGTATAAACCTGCAACAGGGGATGCTTTAGAAGAGATTGAAATACCGTATAAACTTACTATATTAGGTGATTATAATCCAAATGCAGAAAAATTGCCTATTGAAGATAGAAAAGCAATTAAACTTGATAAAAATAATTTTAATGATGTCTTAAAAGAACAAGATTTATCAGTTACATTTGATGTGCCAGATAAATTAACAAATGATGAAGAGGGTTCTTTAAATGTGAATTTAAATATCAGCTCAATGAAAGACTTTTCACCTGAAAGTATTGTTGAAAACGTAGATGAATTAAATGTACTAATGGAATTAAGAAAATCGTTAGTAGCTTTAAAAGGTCCTTTAGGAAATGTACCAGCATTTAGAAATGCAATTGAAGATGCAATCTCTGATAAAACAGAAAGAGATGAATTAATGAACGAATTAAATTTAAAATCTTAAAGGATAAATAGATATGTCAGTAGAAGAAACCGTAGCAAATAAAGAAACAGTAAATGGCAGCTTATTAGATAATATTATTGCACAAACAAGTATTACTCAAGAAGATGACACTTATTCTGTTGTTAAATCAGGTGTGGGTGCATTAATAGAAGAACTTATTAAATCAAATAACCCAGAAGAAAAAGTAAATAAAGCTGTAATTGACAAAATGATAGCAGAAATAGATGCAAAAATTTCAGCACAAATGGATGAGATTTTACATCATGAAAAGTTTCAAGCACTAGAGTCTAAATGGAAAGGTTTATATTTCTTAGTAGAGAGAACAGATTTTAGAGAAAATATTTTAATGGAAATTATCAATGTTAAAAAAGAAGAACTAATTGAAGATTTTGAAGATTGTTTAGATATTACTCAAACAGGTCTTTATAAACATGTTTATACTTCTGGATATGGGCAATTTGGTGGAGAACCTGTAGGTAGTATAATAGCTGATTATGAAATCTCACCTACAAATGTAGATATGAAGTTTATGACAAAGATGGCTTCTATTTCAGCAATGGCACATGCTCCTTTAGTTGCAGCTGCTGGACCTAAGTTTTTTGGTGTAGATTCTTTTGAAGGTTTACCAAACTTAAAAGATTTAGAAGATGTTATGAATTCTCCACAATTTGCAGCGTGGAAAGGATTTAGAAAAAATGAAGACTCTCGATATGTTGGACTTACACTTCCTCGATTTCTTTTAAGAGCTCCTTATGATCCAGAAGATAATCCAATATCAAAATTTGTATATAGTGAAGATGTTTCAAAATCTCATGAAGATTATTTATGGGGAAATACAATTTATGCATTTGCAAGTAAATTAACAGATTCTTTTGCAAACTATAGATGGTGTACTAATATAATTGGTCCAATGAGTGGTGGTGAAGTTAGAGATTTACCAGTTCATACTTTTGAAAGTATGGGTGATATTGAAATGAAAATTCCTACTGAAGTACTTGTATCAGATAGAAGAGAATATGAATTAGCACAAGAAGGATTTATACCTTTAGTTATGAGAAAAGGTAGTAATTCAGCTGCTTTTTTTGCTGCGAATTCTGCACAAGAACCAAAAATATATGCTGATACTCCAGAAGGAAATGAAGCCGAATTAAATTATAAATTAGGAACACAATTACCTTATTTATTTGCGGTAACAAGAATGGCACACTATATTAAAGTACTACAAAGAGAACATATTGGATCTTGGAGAGAAAGAGATGATCTTGAAAGAGAATTAAATAAATGGGCTAAACAATATGTTGCAAATCAGGAAAATCCTAGTTCTGAAATTAGAAGTAAACGTCCATTTAAAGCTATTCAAATTGATGTGCAAGATATAGAAAAAGATCCAGGTTGGTACAAAGTAAAAATTGCATTAAGACCACATTTTAAATATATGGGAGCTAACTTTGAGCTTTCTTTAGTTGGAAAATTGGATAAAGATTAATGTATAAAGGGAGTTTATTTGAGCGTTTAATGCCATCTGAAAAAAATAGTGTATATAAAGGTGATGAAGAATCGTTGTATACATCAATTGCATTAAATCTGTCTCGAATATTCTCAACAAATGCTGGAAGTTCAGAAATCGCATTAGATTATGGACGACCAGACCTAGATAATATTAATTTAAATCTAAATGAATCAATAAATGAAATAGAAAAAAATTCAAAATCAACAATTGATAACTATGAACCTCGGCTCCACAAAGTAAGTGTGAGTGTGAATAAAGAACATTTGCGTAAAAACGAAATGAGCATTTTCATTGACGGATACGTAAAGATTGATAAAAATATGAAGAAGATGAGCTTTAAAGCAAATCTTTTCAAAAATGGCGGAGTAAAGATACAAAAATATGGAATTTAATGATTATTATCGACAAGAGTTAAGCGCTCTGAGAGTTGAAGGGGCAGAGTTTTCAAAAAGAAATCCTGGATTATCAGCTTTTTTATCTAAAGAGGGGCAGGATCCTGATGTAGAAAGACTCTTAGAGGGGTTTGCTTTTTTAACTGGTCGACTAAAACAACAAATTAATAAAGAGTTACCAGAGGTATCTCATACATTAGTGCAATTGTTATGGCCTAATTATGTACGGCAAATTCCATCATATACAATTATTCAATATGAACCATTAGTAGATGAAACAGAAACTGTAGTTGTTGAAAAAAATAGTAAAATTTTAAGTAAAACTGTTGATGACGGAGTACAATGTAATTTCCAGATATCTTATGAGACAGAAGTTATGGCATTGGATGTAGATAAAATTAATTATTTTATTCATGGAGAAAAGAGTTCTATGGAGCTTAATTTAAAAATGACATCAACTGGTTCATTAGCGGATTTAAATCTATCAAATTTACGTTTTTTCTTAGGTGGTTCAAAGTTTGTTGCTAAAGATTTATATATGTTTTTATTACGTTTTTTAGAAACAATTGAGTTAGAAGTAATTGATAATAATACTGAAGGGGTAAAAAAGGTATCTATTGATGCTAAATCAATTAAAGCTGTAGGTTTTGGTTCAAACGAAAAATTAGCAACATATCCACTAAATGTATTTGATGGATATGTTTTACTACAGGAGTTTTTTTGTTATCAAGATAAATTTTTATTTCTTGATCTTTTTAATTTAAATAAAATGAATATATTGGGAAAAGATTTACTTCAAACGGCAAGATCGTTTACAATTCATTTTCATTTTTCAAAAAGATTAAAAAGCGATGCCTTACCAACTAAAGAAAATTTTAGTCTTTATTGTACTCCTGCAATTAATCTGTTTGAAACAGAATCTGTTCCATTACGAAAAAATGAAACTCAACATGAGCATTTAATTGTACCTGCTGATATTTCAAAAGAACATAGTGAAGTATTTTCAATTGAAAATGTAAGAGGATGGATTCAAGCAAAAAAACGTTATGAAGATTATCAAATGTTTGAATCTTTTGAACATAGTGATGATGCTCAATATTATTCTACTATTGTTAAACTTTCTGTAAATGGAGAACGAACAAATACTTATCTTAGATTTGCATCAAATGAGGGTTCTGAAGAAAATTTAGAATATTCAAATAGTACTGTATCAGTAGATATTATATGCACTAATCTCAATACCCCAAATGATACATTGTTATTAGGTGATATTACTTTACCTGATCCTTTGTCTCCTACTGAAAAATTAAAGTTTACAAACATCACAATCCCTTCTGCTTCTTTTCCTCCTCCTATTGGAGGAGATTTCTTATGGAGAATAATTTCTAATATGTCTTTAAACTATCTATCATTAGATAATGTAACAGCATTAAGAAAAATAATAGAAACTTATGATTTTATTGGTGCAAATGATATAAAAAGAAAAGAAAAAACTTCTGTGATGTTACAGGGAATTAGGTCTATAAAACATCAAACAATTGAGATGATAGACAAAGGATTACCTATTAGGGGTATTGGTGTTCATCTTGTAGTTGATCCAACTAAATTTGAATGCTTAGGAGATGCTTTTTTATTTTGTTCTGTATTAAATGAATTTTTATCATTATATGGAAATATAAATTCTTTTCACCGTTTAACAGTAGATATGTTAGATGAAGACAGTTTTGTATGGACTCCTAAAATTGGAACAAAAGAGCTTGGATAGATAATGAATATAGAAAATATGAATCAAAAAATTGCATCAAATATTAAGGAGTATTCTTTGCCTCAAGCAATACGAGTGTCTCTTTATTATTTGAAAAAATTATATACAAATTTAGATACAGAGACATTGTATCGTAAAATACTTTTTAAAGGTAATGCATCTTTGTCTTTTCAAAAAAGTGAAATTGAATTACTTCATTTTTATGAAAGTGAGGTTTCAGGAAAAAGAGTTGAGTTAACATTAAATTTTTTAAGTTTATTTGGAACATCTTCTCCTTTACCAACGCATTATAATGAGATGCTTTTAGAGAGTCTTGATACAGATAAGGTGCTATATGATTTTCTAGATATATTTAATAATAATCTACAAAAATTTCTTTATCCTATTTGGGAAAAGCAAAGATATTTTATCCAATACAATAAAGAATTAAAGGATAAATTCTCAAAGTATATGTTGTCCATTTTAGGTCTACATGCAAATTATAATATGCCTAACAATAGATTAAATTTTAAAAAAATAATGCCTTATATAGGTGTGTTAAGTATGAAACAAAAATCAGCAGGAACTTTAACTTCTATTTTACGCCATTATTTAGGTTTTAGTCAAATTGAAATTGTTCAATGTATAAAAATGCAATCAAAAATTCCTTCATGGCAATTTGTAAAATTAGGTCAAGAAAATACCTCATTGGGTGTAGATACCTCAATAGGTGAATTCGTAACAAATAAAACGTCAAAATTTAGAATAATGCTTAGGAATGTCAATACAGAAGACATGTTGAGATATAGCATACATGGGGATAAAATGGATGAACTAAATGATTTGATTTCATTTGCTTTTAATGAACCATTAGAATATGACGTTTGCTTAGAAATTAAACAGGAGAATAAGGTTAAATGTGTTTTAGATGAATCAAATAAAAGGTATATAGGTATTAATAGTTGGATAGGAGAACCCATGGGAAATGAAGAAATAATAATTGCACAAAAGGTAAAAGATGAAATTTGAATTAAAAGAATTAATAGATGCATTAGATGTAAAAACAAATTTACATATTCAAAATGCAGCGTCGCGTTGTATTGAACGATCAGGAAGTGAAATTTTGATTGAAGATGTTTTATTTGTAATGTGTGAGGATGAACAATCCCTTTTTAATGCTTTATTATCTCATTATGCAATAGATAATGAATTAATGATAAAAGCATTACAACATGGAGTAAAATCTAGTATAACTGAAAGTAGTAGTCCCGTATTTTCAAAATTGTTAATTCAGTTATTTGAGGATGCATATATTGTTTCGAAGATGCAATTAGATGCAGATGAAATCTCTGATGCTGGAATTTTATTATCTTTATTTAATAATAGCATTAAATATGTCAATACAACATATTTTAAATTATTAAAAGATGTTCCCACGGCTGAATTAAAGGCTTTATTCAAAGGTCTAATGGCACAAGCATCTTCAGGACAAGATATAAGAAAGAAAGCAAATAAAGTAAATATAAAAACAAGTGCTGAATTGGATAAATATACTACAAACTTAACTCAACTTGCAAAAGATGGAGAGATAGATCCTGTCTTATGTAGAGATAATGAGATGAAACAAGCAATAGATATTTTATTGAGACGTAGAAAGAATAATCCAATTATGGTTGGTGAAGCAGGAGTAGGAAAAACTGCTGTAGTTGAGGGATTAGCATTAAAAATAATTAATAAAGAAGTTCCAAAACAACTTTACAATGCAGTTATTTTATCTCTTGATTTAGGTGCATTGCAAGCTGGGGCTGGAGTCAAAGGTGAGTTTGAAAGAAGACTGCAAGCTGTAATAAATGAAATTCAAAGTTCACCTGAATTTATTATTTTATTTATTGATGAAGCTCATACACTTATAGGTGCTGGTGGAAACGAAGGTGGAGGTGATGCCGCTAATCTTTTAAAACCAGCATTAGCAAGAGGAGCATTACGAACAATAGCCGCAACTACATGGCTTGAGTACAGAAAGTATTTTGAAAAAGATCCTGCATTGTCACGAAGATTTCAAAAAATTGATCTTTTAGAACCAACCGTTGATGAAGCAATTACAATTTTAAGAGGAGTAACAAAAAAATATGAAGAAGCACATGATGTATATATTGAAGATGCTGCCTTAAGAGCTGCTGCTACATTATCGGCACGATACATCACAGGTAGACAGTTGCCTGACAAAGCAATAGATGTTTTAGATACTGCGTGTGCAAATGTGAAAATAAGTCAAACAAATACTCCTTTTGCTCTTCAAAAGCTTAGAACACAAATTGAAGAACTTAAAAGAAAAGAAGAGTTTCTTTTAAGAGATGAAAACAGAGGCATTAATAATTATTCTAGTCAAATTAAAATTGTTCAAGAAGAAATTTTTATATTGGAAGAAGATGCTGTGCTTATTGAAAAGTCATGGGAGTCACAAAAAAATGCAATGGAACAATTACAAAAAGCCATTGAAAATGAAGAACATGAAGAGATTAAACGTTTACATATAGAAGTAGATGAGTTACATGAAACTAATAGATATATTCATAAGCACGTAACTAAAGAGCAAATTGCAGAAGTTATATCTTCTTGGACAGGTATACCTCTTGGAAATATGGTTAATAAACAGATTGAAAAAGTTATGGATCTAGAAAAACATATGAAGAAAAGAATTATTGGTCAAAATGAAGCAATAGATTATATTAATCAGTTTTTACAAATTTCTATTGCTGGATTAAAAAAAGAAAATACTCCATCTGGTGTATTTTTACTTGTAGGACCAAGTGGTGTAGGTAAGACAGAAACGGCACTTGGAATTGCTGACCTTATATATGGCGGTGATAGATTTATAACAACAATAAATATGACAGAATTTCAAGAGAAACACACTGTATCTAGACTTATTGGTTCCCCTCCTGGGTATGTAGGGTATGGGGAAGGAGGACAACTTACAGATCCAGTAAGAGTCAAACCTTATTCCGTCGTATTATTAGATGAGATAGAAAAAGCGCACCCTGAAGTATTAAATTTATTTTATCAGATGTTTGATAAAGGTGTTTTAAATGATGGTGAAGGACGAACGATTAATTTTAAAAATACAATTATAATTATGACTTCAAATCTTGCAACAGCAGAAATAACTGAATTATTTGTTAATAATGCAAACACTTCAATCGAAAATGTTAAAGATAAAATTACACCTATACTTTCAAATTATTTACAACCAGCTTTGCTAGGAAGAATGAATGTAGTTCCTTATTTGAATTTAAAAGATGATGCATTAAAAGAAATCGCAAAATTAAAATTAAAATTTATTGAACAACAGTTAATAAAAAAAGAAATTACTTTTGAGTATGACAATTTATTATTAGACTATATTGTATCAATGTCAAATGCGAGAGATACAGGTGCTCGAAATATAGAGCTAATTATAAATAATAAAATTATGCCAACCATATCAAAAGTAGTTTTAAATGCTGCCGTTGAGAATAATATAATTGTGACTCTAAGTATTAGTGTAGATGAAAATCAAGAAATTATAGTTAGGAGCGAGTAATGAAAAAGAGTATTTTATTTAGTATATGTATGATTTTCATAATGACTATTTTATCTTCTGGATGTAGTTCATTTAAAGAGACATATAGACCACTTTATCAAGTAGAACCAATAAAAGAAAAATTGAAAGAGGAATAAAAATGAAATTAGTACTAGATATTATTAAAAATACTGAAGAAAACACTATAAAAAGAAATTTTCATTTAAATGAAAAGAATGGAACAATAGGAAGATCAGAAAATGCTGATTGGCAATTAATTGATAGTAATAAATATATATCAAATATTCATGTATATATTGAGTATCAAGATGGTGTTTATTTTATTAGAGATGAAAGTACAAATGGAACTTACATTAAATTTCCTTACAAAAAAATACCTAAAGGAAATAGAGTTAAAATAAAATCAACTGATATTTTTATTTTAGGTGATTATGAAATACAAGCACGATTTGTTGAGGATGATTTTACTACAAATATGATCGATCAGATAAACACATCAGAACTTGAACCTAAGACTATTATTCCTGATGATGATTTTTTAGATGAGCCTTTTGATAGTTTAGAAAACAGTGAAATGAATGTAATGGATATGATTTCAAATTCTAATACGAATACACAAGAAAATACTATTTGTCATGAAGAAATAGACTCAGAACTTAACAGAAGCGAATTAAATGAACATCATATTAATATTCCTAATTTGTTTGAGGAAAATCAAAAAAGTAGTTCTCCAATTTATAATACTTCTTTAGAGCGTAGTATAAATATACTCGAAAAAAAATTAGATATTGAAATCTGTTCATTGGATAAAGCAGAAAAAGATGCTTTAATGGAAGAGATTGGTGATATTATATTAAATAGTTTAAGCGGTTTAAAGCATTCTTTATATTTAAAAGAAAAAATAAAAGAAGACTTAAATGTTTTAAAAGCTAATGAAACTGAAACACAAGTGAATCCAATATTGTTAGGAAAATCTGCCGCGGCATTATTACAAAAAAAACAAACTCCTGGAATGTTAGGTTTTTCAAAAGTTTCCGATGCAGTATTGCAATCTTTTGATGAACTAGATCAACATAATACAGCACTTCATGCTACAAGTAAAAATTTAATGAATATCGTTCTTCAGCGGTTTTCTCCAACAAACTTAATCTATTATTTTGAAAGTATAGGTGCTTTAAAATCATTATTCAAAGGTAAGAGTAAGATGATTTGGAAGGCTTATCAAAATATGTTTAAAGATTTAGATAAAAAACCAGAAAAAGGTATTGAGATAATTAGAGAAGATTTTTCTCGAGAGTATAAAAATATCGCATATAGTGTTAATCTAGCAACAAAGAAACGTGTTTAGGCAAGAATATGATGAATTTAAAAATATACATTAGCTTATTTGTGATTGTTTTTATACTAATTGGGTGTACAAAAAAGCCAACTCATATAGATTTGGAAATATCTTCAAGTAAAGAAGTGAATTATGATCAAGATAAAGTATCGTCTCCATTAATGTTAGTTTTTTATGAACTATCATCAGCTGATAAGTTTTCAAAATATGAGTACTGGGATATTATAGATGACAAAGACAATAAATTAAAACTTGATGTTATATCTCAATCAAAATTTATAATATTACCTAATGAACTACAAACTTATAAAATAGTATTTGATGAAAATACAAAATATTTAGGAATTATTGCAAAATTTAGTGATATAAAAGATGCTAAATGGAGACATATTATTGACCTAGAAAAAGATACATATAATGAATCAGAATTAAAAATTAAAAAATATTCAATAGTGGAAGAAGATTAAATGGAAAAAAGAATTGTATGGAAAGAAGGGCTATTTATTCGTCCACAACATTTTCAACAAAACGACAGATATTATGCACATGAGTTGATGACTAGAACAACAGAACTAGGTAGTAATAAATGGGGTTTTTTTGAATTGGATATTGATAAACGATTATTGGGTATGGGAAAAATTGTTATTAATCATGCTAGTGGAATACTTCCTGATGGTACTTTATTTGATATTGAATCAAAAGATAAGGGTTTAGCTTTAGATATAACTAGCGATGATTTTGGTAAAAGTCTTTATCTTGCAGTGCCTATTTTAATTCAAAATAGTGATGATGTGAGATTTGAAGATCAAGAAAATATTTTGACAAGATTTATGGCTACGACAATCCTTGGTGTACCAAATACAAATGCTGGAGAAAGCTCAACAACAGATATTTTAGTTGCTAGTCATGATTTTAAATTACTTTTAGAAGATAAAATTAATGATGGCTTTATCACTATTAAAGTAACAGATATTTTATCTGTGAGTGCTGGTGGTTCAGTAATAATTGATGATAGTTATATTCCAACACTATTGCATATTGACAAGTCAAAGGATCTAATGTCTAGGTTAAATGAATTAATTAGTATGCTTTCATATAGAGTTGAAAGACTCTCCGAAAAAATAAGTAACTCCGTTTTACAAGCTTCAGAATTGGGTAATTATTTAATGTTACAACTTCTTAATAAGACGTTAAGTCGTTTTCACTTTTTTTTGACTCAAGAAAAAATTCATCCTCAAGAAGTTTTTCTAGAATTAACTACATTGTCTGGTGAGTTAGCAGTATTTATGAAAAAAGATAAAAAGCTCTCAGAAAATTTTATATATAAGCATGAAAATATAGGCGAAAGCTTCAGTAAAATACTTGATGAATTAAAAGATATGTTAAGTATGGTATTAGAAGAAAATTCAATTTCTCTTGCTATTGAACAGAGAAAATATGGTATTCAAGTTGTTAAAATTAAAGATAAAAATATGTTAAAAACATCGCAATTTATTTTTGCAATTAGTGCTGATGCTTCCACAGAAAAAATAAAAACAACATTAATGACAAATTTAAAAATGGGAAGTATTGAGACTGTAAGAGAATTGGTAAATTATCATCTTGTTGGTTTCAAAATCAATCCTTTATCATCTCCTCCTAGGGAGATTCCATATAGAGTTAATCATCTATATTTTCAAATCGAATTAACAAATGAGAATAGAATTGAGCTTGAACGGTCTGGTGGTTTTGCTTTTCATCTATCAACAGAGTTACCAAATGTTACGTATGCATTATGGTCAATTAGAAGTGCATAAAGGTAAAAATAATGAGTAATAAGACAATCCTTATTCCTAATTCAGATAATGTTGAAAATTTAACTAGCTTTGATAACTCAAAACAAGAAGATTATCAAGAATATAGAGATCAGACGCTAAATTTTGTGCGTAATGGAAGAAAATCACACATTCCTTATTATGATGAAGATGTAAATATATTTTTACTGACCTCGTCATCATTATTTAAGCAACTATCAATAGTTCAAAATAGTTATGATGTAGGTCCTGTGAATGATGTAAGGCAGTCATTTATTGATAGTATTCATGAATATACAAGTACTCTTACTAAATATAGTATTGAAGAATCGCAAATGTTATTTTCTAGATATATTCTATGTACATTTATTGATGAATTAATAAATACAACATTTTTTGGGCAAGAAAATAATTGGTCAAGTAATAGTTTGTTAGGAATTTTTCATAATGAAAGTTATGGTGGTGAAAACTTCTTTAGATTATTGGATAAGTTTTTAAAAGCACCAGCTAAATATATTTATCTTTTAGAATTAATGTATATATGTCTATCTTTGGGCTTCCAAGGAAAATATCGTGTTGATAGTATGAATAAAGAAGAACTTAGTGTTATGAGAGAAAGCCTTTATAAGCAGATAAAAATCATTCAGGGGAGAGAACCTTTGAAGTTTTATAGTCAACATAGTTCTTCAACCCTAAAGCATCGATTGTTTTATATTATTTCCTACCCAACTATAGTTATAAGTAGTTTCATGTTGATCGTAATAATTTACTTTGGTTTATCTATTGGTTTATCAGAGGAAAGTAAAAAATTTACAGATATGTTAATCACTAGTACAAGTAATAATTATTTAACACAAAATAATTTTGATTTAGAAACATATATAGAGGAAAATAAAAATGATTAAATTATTATTAACAAGTGGTGTTTTTTGGACTTTACTAATTGGCTCAATTATTAGTGCCGTAATAATTTTTATTTTTCCATATTTTTTTGATTCATATAAGGACTGGACATATCGTTTATTGATAGCTTTTTCATTCTTTTTTATTGTTGTTATAGCCGTATTGCTTTATATTGTTTTTCTTCAAGAGAAAACACAAGAGAAAATTAAAGAATATAAAGAAAAAAGAGAAAAAAGTAAAGAAAAAGATGAAATTCTTATCTCAAAAATTAATGACATAAAAAATAAGTTTTATGAAGCATTAAAAATATTAAAAGTATCTACTTTTTATAAAAATAAAAGAAGTGCAAGATATGAATTGCCTTGGTATTTATTGGTTGGAAAAGAACAAGAGGGCAAAACAACTCTTTTAGAAGCATCTGGATTGGATTTTCCATTAAATGTAAATTATGAAGAGCGTAGTGTAAAAGAAGAGGGAACATCAAAGGAATTTTTGTGGTATTACGCAGAACATGCAATTTTTATTGATATGCCTGGAAAATATATTGATAAAGAATTAAATGAGATAGATCAAGCTGTTTGGGAAAAAGGATTTTTGAAACTATTTGCAAAGAAAAGATTACGTAGACCTTTGAATGGAATTGTATTAAATATAAGTGTTGAAACATTTATTACAAAAAGTGAAAAAGATTTAAATAAGTATGCAAAAGATTTAAGAGATAGATTTGATGAACTTTCAAAGGGTTTTGTGTCTAGTATTCCTATTTATTTAATAATAACAAAATCAGATAAAATTGTAGGATACAATGAGTATTTTTCTTCTCTTACCGAGGAAGAAAAAGAGGAAGTATTAGGTGTGACATTTGATAATCCTATGCAAAATATTGACACATCAATAGTAAAACCAGAATTAGAAAAATTGCTTAAACAGATTAATAGTTCTGTTATTGACAAGCTTCATTATGAATGGGATGAAGATACAAGAAATAAAATATTTTTATTTCCTGATGAATTTAGTAGTATATTTGAAAAAATAGAAATGTTCACAGATATTTGTTTTGCTCAAACACGATATAGAAAAGCTCTAATGCTCAGAGGGGTATATTTTACTTCAGTACCAGAAGAGGAGGAAACAAAATCTTCATATTTATTATCTAATAAAAATGATAATAAGTTAAGTGTTGGACGCAGCTCAAGAGGTTATTTTATTAAAAAACTTTTAAAAGACTTTATCTTTTCGGAATCTGACTTAATTAAAATGGATGATAATTTTAAAAAAGTAAATAAAAGACGACAAAGTATTGCTTTATTTAGTGCAGTTACAAGTGTTTTACTGTTGTCTTCTTTATGGATTTTTGATTTTGTATCTCATAATAAATCTTTACGTATGTTAGAAGAAAGAATAGAAAAAGTTGTTTTACAAAAGAGTCAGATAAAGTCTTCTGATAATTTTGAAAAAACTTTGCTTGTATTGAATGAAATAGAATCAATAAAAGATACTTATGAAAGTGAGATATCTAGTCATTTTTATAGATTGAATTTTTATGATGTAGAGCCTCAGACGATTCAGTTATATAATTTATATGAAAATGTATTGTCTGATATATTATTACCAAGAGTAGCAAAAAATTTAAAAACTCAAATGTTATCTAACTTAAATAATTATCAGCAAACTTGGACTAATACAGAAATTTATTTAATGTTAAATAAAGAAGTTCATAGAAAAGATGATTATTTAAAGACAGTGATGGGGGTAAATTGGGCTAAACTTTACCCTAATAAACCTCTTGTTCAAAAAGCATTAAATCATCACTTTCAAAATCTTTTGTCATTAGGTTTTGACCCATATAAAATGGATGAAAAAGCATTGAAAACTGCACGTTCTATTTTATATAACAAACCAAATGTGGTGATTGTTTATGATGAGTTAAAGCGTGTTATAAAAGAAGAAACAAATTTAGAATCATTTAGTTATGAGCGATTACTTGGTGCTAATGTTGGAGTCTTTAATGGTGATACATACAAAATTCCTGGCTTATATACAAAAAAAGGTTTTAAGAATATTATTGAGAAAAAAGGTCAAAAATATGTTTCCTCTATCTTAAAAACTCATTGGGTTCTAGGTGCTCGAATTGATTTAACAAAAAGTGAACTAGATGAAATATATTCTCAGGTTTTAAGCTTATATTTTAAAGATTATAAAAGATACTGGTTAACAGCAACAACAAAATTGAATATTCCTAAGTTACTTAATAAGGGAGGATTACAAAACCAGTTAGAAGTATTATCATTGGTTAATTCCCCAATAATATCTATATTACAAGGATTGAAAGAAAATACAAAAATCTTTACTTTAGAAGAGATGATTTTAAAAAATCCTAAAAAAGGAAATAAAAAATTAAATAAGTTAGCAAAAATCAGTGCAAAAAATAAAATAAAAGGGAGTAAGTTAGTTGCTAACATAAAAACACTTCGTTTATTTTTTAAGCCATATCATAATTTAATAAACGAGGATGGTATGCCAAATAGTAGTTTAGAGAATGCAATGTTATCTTTAAATAAGGTATTCGCACAAATGAACAGTCTGTTTGCTTCTTTAAATATTAGTGAGGATTCTTTTATTTTAGTTAATAAAAGAATCAATGGTCAGATTGAACCTATTATTCAGCAGTTTACATCATTACCTTTAAATGTAAGTATCTGGTTTGAACAAGTTTTAGATCATAACTGGAACTATTTAATTGTAGAAAGTAAGCAGCATATTAAGAATAAATATGAAGAAGAAGTTTTTATTTTCTATCAAGAAAAAATAGCAAATAAATATCCATTTAATAAGTCTGAAAATGATGAATTTGTATCACTTGATGACTTTAATACATTTTTCAAGACCGAGGGTATATTAGATGACTTTGTTAAAAAATATATTGTTCCATTTTCAATAATAAATAAACGGACATACAAAACATACAAAACAAAAATTATTGATTCTAAAGATATAGGGTTAGATATGTTATTTATGCGAAATATATTAGCTGGTCTTAGAATTAAAAATATGTTTTATGGTGATAACAATGAAAAACTTAAAACGAATTTTCATTTAACACCAAGTAGATTAGAGCGTACACTTTCTACTATGGAATTTAGTAATGGAGATACTTCTATGATTTATGAGCATGATGTTATACGAGATATAGAATTAACATGGCCCATAGATAATACTAAAGATAAAAAAGCTAGTTTTAAATTATATGATATAAAAAGTAATAAAATTGTAGACATCTCTTCTGCTGGAAATTGGGCATTATTTAAAGTGTTAGATAAATTAAATGTTAAATCAGTTTCGGAAGATTCTATTGATGTTTATTATGAAACAGAAGATGAGTTTGCATCTTTAAATTTAAAAGGAAATATCAGTAATCTTTTTGACAAGGATAAACTTTTTGATAGTTTTAAATTAGCTGGTGATATCTAGTGAGACCACGAAGTTTTTCTTTTATACATCCTGGACATTGTAGAAAAGTTAATGAAGACTCTTTTTATGCTAATGATCAAGATGGATTATGGATAGTGTGTGATGGAATGGGTGGACATGATGATGGATTATATGCTAGTAGTTTAGCAACTGATTGTTTTGAGGCATTAGAATTAAATTTGGATTTTGAAGGTAATACTAATCGTATAATCGAAACTATTCATGTTATTAAAAAACAGCTTGATAAAAAAGTTTCATTATCAAAAAAAGAGGTAATGATAGGGACTACGTTAATTTTGTTGTATATAGAAGATAACAAAGGTTTCTGCATTAATGCAGGTGATTCAAGATGTTATATTGTAAGAGATAATACTCTGTCTTTAATCAGTATGGATCATACAAAAGAGCTAATAAATGAATATGGAAGTCAGACTGTCTTGACTAATGCATTATTTTCTCCAGGAGATGTTTCTATTGATATAAAAAAGTTTAATGTGCAAAAAGAAGATGTTTTTTTATTATGTAGTGATGGTCTATATAACTCATTAGAGAACAAAAAGATTAAGCAAGCTATGAATTTACAAAGTATTGAATTAGGATTGAAATCACTTAGTAATAGTGTATTATCAACTAATGCGGATGATAATATTACTGGAATAATAGTAGGTGTACTATGAGTAAAATAGAAAAATTGCAAGAGAAAATCGATAATATATATGAAAACAATGAAGGTATATTTAATAATCGATATATATTAGTTGAAAAAATTAACGAAGGTGGTATGGGTATTGTTTACAAGATAAAGGATGTTTACAATGAGTATTTCAATGATTATAAAGAGCTAGTAATCAAGATTCCTCATAAAGATTTATTGAAAAAAAAAGATATCGGTGCACTTTTTTATTCAGAATATAAATGTTTACGAGAAATGAATCATAAACATATTATTAAAACATATGATTTTGGTATCGAGGAAGAGATTAAAATACCTTATATTATTTTAGAATATTTAGATGGGATTCCTTTGGATCAAATGACATTATTTAATATGACAAGAGATGAAAAAGTTTCTCTTTTCAAAACATTAATAAGTACAATTCAATATATACATAATAATGAAATTATTCATGGAGATATCACTCCTCAAAATATTATGTTATCGAATAAAAATAAAATTACTTTTTTTGATTTTGGAATTTCTCAATCTGCTAAAAGTAGGACTAGTATTTCATTTGATTTTAATAATTCAAAAGCATTTAATCCAAAATATTCAGCACCAGAAATTTTAAATGGAGAGACACCATCAATGCATTCAGACATGTTTTCTTTAGCTTTAATATTATATGAGATTTTTAGTTTAGAATTACCTTTTAAACTAGATAGTACTGAATTAAAGAATAAACCAGTAACAAAAACTAATTGTTCTAAAAAAATTCCATTGTTTTTAAGACAATGGTTTATAAATATTTTAAAAACCAATCCAAAGAAAAGGAGGCAAACGTTACCAATAATTTATAAATTATTAATGTTTAGGAATGCTGTTGTTGACAATAGTAAAGTTTACTTATATAAATAAATTTTACATTGTTTAAAATAAATTTATACATATGTATATTATTAACAAGGAAATAAAAATGAATAATCCGATTTTTTTATCAATCGAAGGAAGTACACAAGGTTTAATGACAGAAGGTACATTTACACCAGAATCAGTAGGTAACTCATACCAAGAAGGTCATGAAGATGAAACACTAGTTAAAGAATTTAAACATCAAATTAAAATTCCTAGAGATCCTCAATCTGGTCAACCTTCAGGGCAAAGAGTACATGAACCTTTAGTAATATCAAAATTATTTGATAAGTCTTCTCCTCTATTATATAATGCTTTAACAAAAGGTGAAACATTAACAAAAGTAGAAATGAAATGGTACAGAACTTCATATGAAGGTAAGCCAGAACATTATTTTACTATGGTTTTAGAAGATGCTGTTATTGTTGATATTTCATCATCAATGGGTATGGAGGGAGGAGAGTCTCTTACTCAAGTAGCTCCTTTTGAAAATGTTTCTTTCGCATATAGAAAAATTACATGGAGACATGAAATTTCTTCAACATCTGGTGAAGATGATTGGAGACTTGGTGTGAGTAAAATGGCATAATTTTTAAAGAGGGGTAACCCTCTTTAAATGTAAAATTAATTGTGAAAAAAAGTATTTTTAGATTTAATTTTATAAAAAAGGTAAAAGTAATGTCCAACATACCAAAAGCACTAACAGAAAAGATAAACCAAAAGATAGTAGCAAGACTATACTTAAAAGATATGCCAATAGAATCGTATAGTATCTATAAACTCGATGGAAAAAGTGAAGTAGGGAAACCATACCATTTTAGGCTGTCGTTTGTTTCTTTATATCCTATCAAAATAGAAAATATTGTAGATACAGATGCCAAAATAAGTATACAAGATGAAAACTCTTCACAAGAAAAAGATATCTATGGAAAGATATATAAAATATCTGAGAATTCTGTAGTTGGATCTAAGTATATGTATGAAGTGGAAGTAGTTTCACCATTGTATTATTTACAGTTTAATAATAGATATGAGATATATCATGATAAAAAAGTAAGTGAGCTTATCGTTGAAATTATGAATCGATATAGTGGTTTACTTAATATTCAAGTAGATAATAAAATTGATAATACAACAATACCATTACGAGAGTACACTACACAATACAATCAAAGTGATCTAGATTTTATTACTATGCTTTGTGAAGAAGAGGGGTATAGTTTAGTTTATCATACCTCAATAGAAAATAAAGACTTTTTTAATGAGTCATTTGTATTTACATTGTGCGAATTAAATGAACACTGTAAAGTAGTACAGTATAGTGCTGTTGCAGATTTTAATTTATCAAAACAATTTGTTTCAACAAATACAATAGAAAACTATTATGATGAAGATAAACCCTCTTTAGATATGAAAACATCTTTTGGAAATATACTTGATTCTGACGTATTAGAAGATAATCAATCAACTCAACAATTACGAGCAGAACTGAAAAATTATAATTTTAGAGATAAACTCAATATTTTAGATGAATCACTCTTTAAAGATTTAAAAAGATATACCAAAATAGATGCACATAAAATGAATGCACAATCAAGAATAATAACTGCAAGTTCAGAAGAACTTTTTATTGATGATTCTATGTCTATTGGTTTACATGATGAAAAAGCAGTCAAGAATTTTGATGTGATGATACTCTCTTGTGAATACAAGATATTATCTCCTAATGCATTAGAAGAATATGTAGAAAGTGGAGATTATATTGAAGAGTTACAGTATGAAGTCTCTTTTTCTGCGATACCTAAGAATGTAATTTATAAACCATCTCAAACAATAGAAAAAGTTAAAATAAATTCTGTACAAACTGCGATAGTTTCTTCAGGAGTTAAAGAAAGTTCTAATCATAGTAATGAAATAGATGTAGATGCCAAGGGACGTATAAAAGTACTTTTCCATTTTGATGAAAATGATGCAACATCATGCTATATAAGACTAGGTAGCTTTTATAATGGTGATAATTATGGTGCACAATTTCTTCCTAGAGTAAATAGTGAAGTGATGGTAAGTTTTATAAATGGAGATATAGATAAACCAGTAATCATAGGATCACTCTATAATGGTGAAAATAAATTACCTTATAATCTTCCAAAAGATAAAACAAAGTCATATATTAGAACACATTCTATACCTGCATATGAAGAAGAAATAGGATATAACGAATTAAGTTTTGAAGATAAGCAAGGAGAAGAACTGCTTTATCAAAGAGCCCAAAAAGATTATAAAGTACAAGTAAATAATGATTATAAACTTAAAGTAGATCATGATTCACAGTCTATTATAGGAAATGATGAAAATAGTACAATTCAAAATAATCTTACCCAAACAGTAGGAAATGACTCCACAAGACTTGTACAAGTAAATGATATCAAAACAGTTGAAAAAGAGGAAGTACATACTATCCAAGAAGATAAAGAACTATTTGTATTAAAAGATTTTAACACTGTAGTACAAGAAACACAAAAAACTATAGTGGAAAAAGATATGGTACATAGAGTAAAAGGGATACTTCATCAATATGTACATAAAGATGTAAAACAAAAGTTTTTAAGTAACCTCTTTACACAAGTAGGAAAAGACTATAGACTTGATGTAACAAATGCCTACCACTTAAAAGCAAAAAGTATTAAACATACTACAGGACTATTTGAAATTATAGCAAATGATGGTATCTCTTTAAAATGTAGAGGATCAGTACTGACTGTAGATAAAAGTGGTATACACCTAAAAGCTCCAGTAGTAGATACAGCATCAGGAAATGCAGGAGTAGAAGCATCACTCGTACCAAAAGCAGTAATAGAAAAACCAGTGTATAATAAAGTAAGAGTAATAAACCTAAGTGTCGATGTAGCAAAACAAGCAGATATAAAAGATACCCTTACATTTACTGCCCAAGTAGAAGTATATGAAAATGATGC